>Ga0075963_101_pt1 | contig 132295 bp, 116 predicted proteins | sample RifGroA2_FD_67989 | JGI IMG/M metagenome (GOLD analysis project Ga0075963, IMG submission 67989) | Parcubacteria bacterium GW2011_GWA2_45_14
CTGCCACAAACTTTTCTGGGCTGGCGGTATCTGGCGTCAGCCATGATTAATTTCCGGGAGTGCTTTGGGAAAAACGGAGGGAAACGTTAGATGAGTTCTATGATAATAAATCCGGCGCATACTGAATTTCGTCAATTAATACCGGCGGGCTAAATTGCTGTAGAAACAATGCCGGGTCTGCTTGAGCTTGCGTGCGTTTGTCCAGACTATCCAACGAGACCGTCTGACGTTCGTCTCGCGACAGATGATTCAATAAGGTAGTTTTTCCTACTTGGCGGGCACCGCCAACGTACAAAACCTTAAATCCTTGGCTTATTTCCTGCACTATCTTTTCCGCATATCGAGGTATATACATATATCACAAATTTAAGTTGATAGCTTAAATTTGTCAAGAACACTAATTACCAGAACACTAATTACCATGTCATTTTCAAGATAAAAGTGGACTGGGGTATGGTGGAGCGTTTAGCCCTAACCATTTTTAACTATGTCCAAAGAGCAATTGCACGAGCGGCTGTCCACTGAGGCAGCCAAAGCTGTTTTAACCAAGTACCAGGCGGGTGAGATGACGGCCGCCACCGCGGCCGTTTACTTTAGGAGTCGGTCGGTCACGCTTCTTTACAGTAGCGGCCCAGTTTAAAAAGAGTCCAGAAAACTTTACGCTCCGCTATGGCCGATCGAGCGCGAACAACAAACTGGATCCAACCGTCGAGGTGAAGCTTCGAGCCGAGCTTGAGATCGAGAAAACCAAGATCATTGACGATCCGCGTGTTCCCACCGACCAGTACAACTACAGCTACATTCGACGTCTCTTGCAGAATAATGGCGACGACGCCCGGCCGTTTCCACGATCATTAACCGGGCCAAAGCCTGGGGGTACTGGAAAGGGAGAGAGAAAAAGAAAAAGATTCATGACCGGGAAGTCATCACCAACTACACCGGCGAACTCATCCAGCATGACTCGAGCTACCATCTGTATGCGCCGGATGCGGGAGTGAAGTGGTACTTGATTACCAGCCTTGATGACTACTCCCGCGCCATTTTGTATGCCGACCTGTGGGAGCGTGAAACCACCTGGCAGCACATTATGGCTGCCCAAAGCCTGGTTTTGCACTACGGCCTCCCCCTGAAATTCTATGTCGATCAACTGCGGGTCTTCCGGTATGTGAAGAGCCGCGACAGTTCGTGAGTGCAGTACACAAAATTCACCGACGATGTTGATCCGCAGTGGAAACAGATGATGAAAGATCTCAAGGTGGAGGTGACCTATGCGCTCTCGCCGCAAGCGAAAGCAAAAATCGAGCGACCGTACCGGTGGTTGCAGGACCACCTCGTGCGAACGTGTGTCCGGGCAGGAGTGACCACGATTGAACAGGCTCGGGAGATTTTGAAGATTGAAGTGAACGACTACAACTGGAAACATGTTCATTCAACAACACAAGAAATTCCCATGAGAAGATTTGCGGTGGCCAGACGAGACAAAACTCTCTGGCGGGAGTTCAAACTTGAGCCGCCCTTCACGTCCGCGAAAGATATCTTTTGTCTGCGCGCCACCCGGACGGTGGATGCCTACCGGAAAGTCTCACTCAAAAAAATACAGCTCACCGTTCCTGGTATCCCTCCCCGTCAGGAGGTGGAACTACGATTGTATCCGGTACCCGAGAAAAAGGTAACAGAGGTCAGGTTTTGGTTCAAGGGACATATGGTTGGCAGTCAAACCGTCAAGGGGACTGACATCGCGGGAGTCCACCCTTAACTCCTACACCGTCCACTTTTAACTACTAGCTAACAGAACACTAATTACCATCCCTCAATGTAATTTGACGAACATTTGTGGCCGACTACAGTTGGGATATGAGCTTGAAGATTGGAATAGTCGGTCTGCCGAACGTGGGTAAATCAACCCTCTTTAATGCTTTAACCAAGCAAGCCGCCAAAGCACAAAACGTCCCATTCACCACCATTACTCCTAATGTTGGCGTTGTTGCTGTACCCGATGATCGGCTGACCAAGCTCACTGCTTTATCCAAGTCAGTTAAAACGACTCCCACTACTATCGAATTCGTCGACATCGCCGGCTTAGTTAAAAATGCTCATCAAGGTGAAGGCCTCGGCAATCAGTTCTTAGCCAACATTCGGGCAGTTAATGCGATCGCTCACGTCGTCCGCTTCTTCGATAATTCGGCTATCATCCATGTCGAACAGACTGTCGATCCCAAACGGGATGTCGAAATTATCAATACCGAACTTATCTTGGCCGACTTAGCCGTTGTCGATAAAATGCGTTCCAACTTAGATAAGAAAATAAGAGGTAACGACAAAGCTGCCCAAGCGCTTGATGTGTTGTTAGCTAAAATGTCTGAGCACTTGAACTCAAACCAGCCCGCCCGCACCTTATCCCTCACCCCCGAAGAAGTCGAACTCAGCACGACTATCCCCCTTCTCACCGGTAAACCAGTGCTCTATATCGCCAACGTCGGCGACCAGCAAACCTCTCTTTCCCCTGATCAATTAACTGCCGTCTTCAGTCCATCTGACCACGTTCTGCCTATCTCGGTAAAAATTGAACAGGAGCTGGTTCAACTGCCCGATGAGGAAAGATTAATTTTCCTGCATGAGTACGGTCTGGAACAAACCGGTCTTGATCGCTTAATCCAAGCTAGCTATTCCTTGCTCAATCTGATCACTTTCTTTACCTCCGGTCCTACCGAAAGCAGAGCCTGGACCGTTCCTCGCGGCGCCTTCGCCCCCCAAGCGGCCGGACAAATTCATTCCGACATGGAGCGAGGTTTTATCCGTGCTGAGACAGTTGTGTACGACGACCTGATCAGCGCTGGCTCCCATGCGGCCGCCCGCAGCGCCGGCCATGTTCGTGACGAAGGAAAGACCTATCTTGTTCAAGATGGCGATGTGATGTTTTTTAAATTTTCCGCTTAACCCGTACAATCCCGGCTGCCAATAACCTTAGGCACCGTAAATAAATAACTTGGCCAGATCTCGTTCAATCTGCGCCGAGATACGGCTTTTTCGATTGCCGGCCAGCCATAGCTTTCTTGACCACCGTAGCTTTAGTGAAAGTGGTAGCGACGGATGGTTAAGTTATTTATTTACGGTGACTTAGCCGCGAATCATTGTCAGGAGCACCTTTAAAGGCTCAGTAGCTCGCACTTGGTGAGGCGCGTTGGCCGGCATAATAATATAGCTGCCAGACTGCACCAGCTGTTTTTTACCAGCGACTTTTACTTCCGCCTCTCCTTCAAGCACGTGCAAAAAGGCATCATAGGGAGCAGTGTGCTCACTTAATCCTTCGTCCTTGTCAAAGGCAAAGAGTGTGACTGTGCCCGCTTTTTTGTCTACAAGAGTACGGCTAACCACAGCGCCAGGCTGGATATTAATTAAAGCGACAAGATTGCTTGATTGAGAAGAATTCATACGTTCATTCATATTAATAGTTTTCTGCGTCACATTATACCCCAACAACTACTCCAGCAGTACCTGTCTGTTCCCCAGCATCACTAGACAAACCTAGCCGCACCCAGCGTAACAGTCACCCTCCCCTAAAAAATGTTCGTAAAAAAACCCCGTTGTATCCAGGGTTATAAATTTCACTTTATAATTTCCGTTCCAGCCCTGATGGTTCATCCTCAAGCACAGTATCGTCCGCTTCTTCGTCCTCTCTATCCCCCTCAACATTTCTTTGTCCTTCTTGTCTATCAGGATATACCCCCGTCTCTCCATCTTTACGCGCTTCGTCATAATCATCATTAGCTCGATCCAATAAAAGCTGTGCCGCCTCCAGACTTACACCATTCAGCACTGCTAACAATCCCCTGGCATTAGTCGCACCCATGTCATCACGCTCACAACCCACTTTATCCGTCACCACAACTCGCAGTATATATCTTGCCGCATCTCCTCTTTCTCTTACTTTCAATGGTTTAACCTGCACTGCCAGTCTCCTTAAATCTTACAAAGAACCAACCCCTCGCCCTCTCTTAGGGCTTATATAACCTACTGTTCTGCCTAGATTTTACAACCCTCTTTTTGACACAATAAGATTTTTCAAGTAGGATGCAAAAGCCTGATCGAATGCGCCTGGCAAGCAATAACAAAGCCTGATCAGATAATAATAACTATATTAAAATATATTCATAACTTTTTGTAAATACCAACTATAATGCACGATTACGAGATAACCTATTTAGCTGATCCAACGCTTGATGAAGCTAAAAAAGACACCCTTGACGAGTCGATTGATAAAATAGTTAACGACATCGGTGGCGAAATTAGCTATACTTCTCCCTCCGACACTCCTGGCAGTCGTCGCCGTCTTAATTTTCCTATAGCCGACCAAAGAGTTGCCTGGATGCGTGTCATGCAAATCCAACTTGATCCAGCCAAAATCAATGACTTACAGACAACCATAAAAAAACATGCTGATATTTTACGCCTTACTGTCCTGCAAACACCACGTCGCCAAGAAGTCTCCGCAGCTATTTTCGATGCTCCAGAAAAACCTTCAGTAAGCCCTGAGTCAGCTCAAGCCGTTAAACCTTCTGGCAAGAAAGTCACCATGGCTGAAGTCGAAGAGAAAATCGAAGAAGCCCTTGAAGAAGAAGTTAAGTAAGAAAATGTCAAATTTCAAAACTCAAATTTCAAAGCCAGTACAAATCCGATATAACAAAGTTTGGCATTTGGATTTTGGCATTTGGATTTTAAAAGCTAAAGCTTTTTAATATGGATCTTAATAAAGTCATGTTAATTGGCCGGCTCACCGCCGACCCAGAAGTACGCACTACACCTCAAGGAATCACTGTTGCCTCCTTTAGTATAGCTACTAATCGCGTCTGGAAAGATCAGCAAGGCAACCAACAGGATCGCACCGAATTCCACAACATTGTCACCTGGCGGCGTTTAGCAGAAATCTGTGCTCAATACCTAACCAAGGGTAAACAAATTTATCTTGAGGGACATTTGCAAACCAGGTCTTGGGCCGGTCAAGATGGTAAAAAGAATTATCGCACCGAAATAGTGGCTGATAACATGATCATGCTTGGCAACCGAAGCGATTCAGGATCTGCGCCAGCCCCGCGTGCAGCCTCTACTCCCGCAGCCGTCACCTCCTCATCAAACGCTGCCCCAGTGGAAGAAGCTGCGCCCGCCAGTGTCACTGACGAAGAAATACATATCGAAGATATACCTTTTTAATTTTTTCAAACTATGCGATCAAAACCAATCAACACTTCTTGCCAGCTCTGCGCCAAGCGTATTAACCAAGTCACCTTTCGTGACACCGAAGTACTTCAGCACTTTATCAGCGGACAAAAAAAGATCTTGCCCCGTAAGAAGACCGGTAGCTGTGCTAAGCACCAAAGACACTTGTCTCGCGAGATAAAACGCGCCCGTGAAATGGGCTTATTAGGTTATCGCGGGCAGTAAGCCAGAATTTCCAAATCACAATACCCAATGACCAATCAAGTCCTTAATCCCAATGACCAATTGGACATTGGTCATTAATCGTTGGTCATTCATATGGGTTTCATTCCCCGCAATGACCCCTTTATCTGCGAACAATGTGGCGCTAGCGTTCCCCCTGCACCCCAAACCTTTCGTAATCACTGCCCATCTTGTCTAACCAGTAAACACGTTGATGACCGAATACCAGGGGATCGCCTAGCACCCTGCCACGGCCTCATGCCTACCGTTTCATACGAGGGAGTGGACCCAACTAAGCTGGATCTTATTCAACAATGCCAAACCTGCAGCTTAGTACGCCGTAATAAAATTGCCCCCGATGACAACTTAGACACTCTTTTCGAGCTGCACCAATTACCCCGCTAATTTATCTTGCAGGGACAACGCATCTTAATTTGACTTAACTAAGTGAAGATAAAAAACAGCTCATCGTTTTGAAGAACAATTACTTCATTCTCCAGAGTCCTGCAAAAATTTCCTCTTCTATTTTCTGCGCTAATTTCTTATCCGCTCGCAAAAATCTCTTAGTTGCTTCTCTCCCCTGTCCCAACTTAGTCTCCCCATAAGACAACCAGCTACCAGACTTATTTACGATGTTAAACTCAACTCCCTTGTCCACTAAGTCACCCTCCCAGCTAATTCCCTCATTATACATAATATCAAATTCCGCTACTTTAAACGGCGGTGCTACTTTATTCTTTACTATCTTAGCGTATACCCGATTGCCTATTACTTTCTCACCTATCTTAATCTGCGCCCGCCGCCTCACCTCTATCCGCACACTGGAGTAAAACTTTAACGCCTTTCCGCCAGTAGTAGTCTCGGGATTACCAAACATCACCCCAATTTGCATTCGGATCTGATTAATAAAAACTACCGTCGTATTAGACTTGGCCGTAATCGCCGTCAGCTTCCTTAGCGCCTGGCTCATCAACCGTGCTTGCAACCCCATATGGGAATCTCCCATTTCGCCCTCTATCTCCGCTCGAGGTGTCAACGCTGCCACCGAGTCAATTACTACCAAATCAATCGCTGCCGAGGACACTAAAGTTTCAACAATCTCCAACGCCTGTTCCCCCGTATCCGGCTGGCTGATTAATAAATCATCAACTTGTACCCCAAGCTTTTTGGCATAATCAGGATCCAACGCATGCTCCGCATCCACGTATGCCACCGTCCCACCCTTTTTCTGCGCACAGGCTGATATATGTAAGGCCAATGTTGATTTACCGCTCGATTCCGGACCATATATTTCCACTATTCTGCCTCGCGGCACTCCTCCGATACCAAGCGCTATATCTAGTGAAATTGAACCAGTACTAATCGCATCAATATCCACTTTCTTCGCCTCGCCTAATTTCATGATCGCCCCTTCGCCAAACCGTTCTTTAATTTCCTCCACCGCCGACGCGACTGCCTCTTGGCGTTGGTTATTTACCGCTTCTTGCGTTTTTACTTTCTGCTTGGGCATCCTATTACGGTACCGCGGTACCCTAACAAGCGCAACAATAGTTAGTCCCAAACCTTACTCATTTATTATCCAGTGCAAAAAATTCGTCCTCACAGCATTATATTGCTACTTCTGATCCCGAGGTACTAACAAATGTTTGGTAATGGTATTTAACCGGCCGCTTGCCCCGCTCGCCCGTACTTCCAGTACATTTATTCCCTCTTTTACCGCTAGTATGTACGCAAATTCATTTGCCCCATCAAGCAGCACCCTCTCTCCATTTATTTCCACGACCGCATCCACTTCAGCCCGACCTTTTATCAGTACCTCTGAACCCTCTACTATCACAGCCGAAGGCTCCAGCAACACTAGTGCCGGCACGCGAATAAACGATAGTACTTGCCACCCAATATAACCAGCCACTAACAATATAACCAGCCCCACCAACAACACCAACACTCCCGTTGGCGTCAATGTCCTCTGCCACCACGTTGCCAGCAATGGTACCCGCAAAGGCACCTTCACCTTAACACCAGCCAGAGTACGCAAAAAGTAATGCCAGGCATCTTTGCTGTCTACTCCTAAATAGGACGCGTACTTAGTATACGCTCCTTTAGCATATATTTCCGCTGAAAAAACCGTCAGATTCCCTTCTTCCAATGCACGCAATTGCTTCGGTGGGATCCGTATGCGCACCGCCACATCGTCCACGGTTAACCGCCGAGCGAGGCGAGCTTCTCTTAAACGCTGGCCAGCCCTCTTTCCTGCCGTCTTTTTACCTGCACTGCCGCTTACCATTTACTATCCTGATACGGTCTTTCCTCGCCGTCAACCAAGTCACCTTCGTCCCTTGTTCCCACCGTTTCCTCTTCCATCGTCTCGTTTTCGCTACTCGCCTCCATCAACACCGATCTTGGCTTATTACCCTCCGCCACCCCAATCACTTGCTTATCTTCCAGCATATCCAGCAGCCTAGCCGCTCTGGCATATCCAATACTTAACCGCCGCTGTAGCAAACTTGCGCTAGCCTTACCAGCCTGCTGTACTAATTTTTTTGCTTCCTCAAACAGTGGATCATCAGCCCGACCCCCCTGGCTTCCTCCACTCCCGACCCCACGCACGACTGATGTAATCGATGCATCATATTCCGGATCACCGGACGCCTTAATCACATCCACTACATTCCTCACTTCTTCCTCTGAAACAAACCCTCCCTGAATACGAACCGGCCGCGCTCTGTCTCCTGCTAAATACAACATATCCCCGCGTCCTACCAGTTTTTCTGCTCCTGCCATATCTAATATCGTCCTGGAATCTACCTGTGAGGCTACCGTAAACGCCACCCGCGAAGAAACGTTAGCCTTGATTAGACCGGTCAACACATTCACGGACGGTCGCTGCGTCGCCAACACCAGATGTATGCCAACCGCCCGAGCCATTTGGCTCAATCGTACAATCGGCCCTTCCACTTCGCGCGCATGTTTGACCATTAAATCGGCCAACTCATCAATCACAATTACTATATAAGGTTTTGCCTCTGTGGGATTATTTAAATTAAAAGAGGGTAAATTTCGCGAACCAGAATCCTCCAGTAAACGATACCTTATCTCCATCTCCTCGATCGCCCACTTCAAAGCATTTATCGTTTTTTCTGTATCAACAATTACGGGTGACAATAAGTGTGGGATTCCATTATATGGCGTTAGTTCCACTCTTTTCGGGTCTACTAAAATCAGTTTCAGCGCCTCTGGCGAATTTCTAAACAGCCAAGAAATCAATAGCGAATGAATGCAGACTGATTTACCTGATCCAGTTGCTCCCGCAATCAATAAATGAGGTAATCTGGCCAGCGACTCCACCACCACTTTACCAGACACATCTAGCCCCATAGGAAAAGCCAGGGGTGTTTCCGCCTCTTTGAATTCATGTGATGTTAATAGGCCTCTCAGCCGCACTAGTGAAGGTGCTTTGTTAGGTATTTCTATTCCCACTAAATTGGTATTGGGTATCGGTGCCTCTATCCGGATGGGGTGTGCCGCCAGAGATAACGCTAAATCATTTTGCAGCGCTGTTATTCGCGACAGCTTTATACCTTCCTCAGGTCGCAATGTGAATTGTGTTACCGTTGGCCCTACGTTTGTCCCGCCCATGTCCACGCTTATCCCGAAATTCTCTAACGTTCTCTTAATCGCTTCCTTAATACTTCTCTCATCGTCCCTACCTAACTTGGCTGCTGTCGAAGATTCCTGTAAATACTGCAATATAGCCGGTCGGTAGCGACGTCCCAAGCTCTTTTTAACTAAAGCCTTATCACCTGCCTCAGAACTTTCACTAGCCACGATTTCCTCGACTACCGGTGCCCTGAGCACTGGGTTCACCCTGAACCTGGGAGTTCTTTCCGCCGCCTCCTCACCCACCTCTTCTTGACTGTCTCCTGCCCACGTTCCGGTTATTCGTTCCCAAATCTCAGTTGGGGATAAACGAAAGGTCAATATTAAACCAATAAAAAATGCACCCAAAAATATTATTGCCGCACCTGCAGACGACAGTGCTTGACTTAAGGGAAAACTCAGCAGAAAACCAACAAATCCACCCCCGCGGCCATCATAAGCCGCCTGCAAGACATCATCATCCGACACGCCCCACGTGTGCAACAATCCCAAAAAACCAAGTAAAGCCAATGCTAAACCAATTACTCGCAATTTTTCTAGTGCCACCCATTGTGGCCAAATTAAATATCCTCCCAGTACTATCAAACTAACCGGCACTGCATACCCCAACCACCCAAACAGCATCACAAAAATCTTTTGCACACCTTCACCAAGCGGACCAGCCATATCTACTAGACTCAGCAGCGCAATTAAAGCTATTACTAACAATATAATACCCACTACCGCTTTTTTTGCATACGGTGTTAACCACCCTGCTTCTACTGACACACTGGCCGCTCTCCGTCGTTTTCTCTTTCTCGCAAAAGGATTTAATTGCATAAATAAAATAGCCACAATGAATAATAAATCACCATTTCACACCACCAGACTCACTCAATCATGGGTTAAGTATACATCTTACCCCAACTGTGTTCGAGCTAGTAGTTAAAGACTGTTAAGCTCCTGATAAATTTATTTGTCTTACCCTATCAGTCGTGAATTTACGGCCCACGCATCCGAAAAAACCCTGCTCTGCCGATATTTTACCCGCATGCAGCCCCGCCACCGGCGGGGTGGTTTTCTGCGCAGTGGGATAAAAAGACGTTTGTTAATACCGTCCCATTATCTACGTTTTTATCTCGTAGCTACCCAACCTACCCCATCACCAAGCTCGTCGGTCTATTCAATTTGATCCCGCTTATTCTCTATCTCCGCCACTGAATCCGCCTGGGCTCCTGCAACCCGGCTATCTTCATATCCTGTTCCTACCGGAATCAAACGGCCGATGATGACATTCTCTTTTAGTCCTTCCAGATTGTCCGCCCGTCCTGTTACTGCTGCATCAATCATTACCCGTGCCGTTTCCATGAACGACGCTGCTGCCAAGAAGCTTCGTGTTGTCAGAGACACCTTGGTAATACCTAGCAACAACCTCTCACCCACTGCCAACTTCTTGCCTTCCGCTTCTGCTTTCTTATTAGCTGCCAAGTATTCTGCCAACTCGACTATCCGCCCAGACAATAACTCTGTATCACCCGACTCATGCACTCTCACCCGGCTCATCATCTGTCGCACAATAATCTCTAAATGCTTATCATTGATCGTCTCCCCTTGAATGGCATACACCTGCTGCACTTCTTTTAAGATGTATTGCTGGACTGCCCGAACACCGGCCACCGTAAATAGCTCCTGGACGTTTATATGCCCTTCGGTCAGTTGCTCACCAGCCGAGACTTCTTCGCCATCTTTAACATTCAAGGTGGTATTGCTAGGCACCGTATATTCCCTGACGTCCTTATCCTTAGTACGACCTCTGATGGTCAATTTGTCTTCACTCAAATTTAACGTTCCGTTAAATGGAGCCTTAGTTTTCTCGCCATGCACATTCGTGAACAAGATCTCTCCATCCTTAACCGCTGCGCCACCCTTAATCCCCTTAACTAATTTTGCTCCTCTAATATCAAAGCTGCGCGTAATTGCACCCTTTGAGGTTACCGTTAACGTAATCTCATCTTTTTCATGTCGGATCTTTACCACCCCATCAATACTGCTCATCATCGCCTCACCTTTTGGTATCCGGGCTTCGAACAACTCTTCCACTCGAGGCAACCCTTGTGTAATATCGCTGCCACCAACACCTCCAGAATGAAAAGTTCTCATCGTCAACTGTGTTCCTGGCTCACCAATTGATTGGGCTGCTACGACGCCAACCGGTTGTCCAATTTCCACTACTTCATTGCGACCTAAATCCCAACCATAGCATTGTCGGCAAATACCGTCTGGTGCCTTACAAGTCACAACTGATCGAATGGTGACTTCTCGCACCCCTAACTGGTCAATTACTTCCGCTTCCGCTCGGCCTAATGAAGTCCCTCGCTGAAACACTACTTCGTCTGTTTTAGGATGACGCATCGGAGCCGCTAATACACGTCCCATTACCCTGGCTCCTAGTGTTGTGCCAATCTCCTCACTATCCGCTGCTGTCAGCACTCCACCTTCAGTGTCTTGGCAGTCATCATCATGCACCACTACGTCCTGCGCCACGTTTACTAACCGTCGTGTCAAATAACCAGCCGTCGCTGTTCTAAGAGCTGTATCAGCCATACCTTTTCTCGTACCGTGCGTTGACAAGAAGTATTCCAAAGCCGAGAAACCTTCTTTAAAACTACTTTTAATTGGCACTTCAACTACCTCACCTGTTGGTCCCGCCACCGTGCCTTTCATTCCCATCATCTGCATGACCTGTGTCCAAGAACCGCGCGCCCCAGAATTGACTAGCTGATAAACAGTCCCGTTATTATCCAAAGTTTTTTCGCCCAGCTTATTCATCTGTTCACGCACCTCTTCCCAAACCGCCACGGTCATTCTGTACCTTTCTTCATTGGTTAACAGACCATTTTTATACTGATCACTAATTGTGTCTACTTTGCTCTGCGCTATACTCAATATCGAATTTTTCTCTACCGGCACTATCAAATCATTCATACCCCATGACAGACCACTGCGTGTCGCAAAACGAAAACCTAAACTTTTTAACCGATCCAAGAAAGAGGCTGTCACCGCCTGACCATGCTGCCCCAATACTCGGCCAATAATTTTCTTTAGCTTCGACTTATCCAATGTCTCATTAATAAAATCAAAGCCTTTAGGCAATACCTCGTAAAAAGCCACACGTCCAATCGTCGTTTCAATCATTTCCCGCGGTTTTTCCGGATTAGGTAAATGGATGCTGGCATTAATAGCCACATACTCCATTTCATAAGCCATCAAAGCCTCCGCAAATGACGAAAATACCTTACCCTCACCAACCACACCCTTTTTCGCCTTAGTGATATAGTAAATACCCAAGACAATATCTTGTGTTGCTGATGTAGCCGGCTGGCCATCAGCCGGTTTCAATAAATTATGGCTCGATAACATAATCTCATCCGCCTCATATCTGGCCTTATCCGACAAAGGTACATGTACTGCCATTTGGTCACCATCAAAGTCCGCGTTAAACGGTGTTGTCACCATCGGATGAATTTGAATCGCCTTACCTTCAATCAGAACCGGTTGAAAGGCCTGTATACCTAAACGATGTAGTGTCGGGGCTCTGTTCAATAATACTTTGTGCGAGCTAGTTACATCTTCTAATGAATCCCATACTTCCGGTACGCCTTGCTCTATTAATCGTGAAGCAGACCGTATGTTATGCGCCAGCTCTCTTTTAATCAATTCGTGAATAACAAATGGCTTAAACAGTTCCAAGGCCATTAACTTCGGCAAGCCACACTGGTGCAATTCTAATTCCGGTCCTACCACAATTACGGATCGACCGGAGTAATCAACTCTTTTTCCTAACAAATTCTGCCGGAACCGGCCTTGCTTACCCTTCAACATGTCCGCTAGCGACTTCAACTGTCGGCGCTGCCCCGTCACACTAGTAGTCGTCGATCCACGTCTGGCCGCATTATCAATAAGCGCATCAACTGCTTCTTGTAACATCCTCTTTTCATTACGCGTAATAACCTCCGGTGCGCCTAGTTCTAGCAACCGGCGTAAACGATTATTCCGATTAATTACTCGCCGATATAAATCATTCAAGTCCGAAGCAGCGAATCGTCCCCCGTCCAACTGAACCATTGGCCGTAAATCAGGCGGTATCACTGGCAAGACCGTCAAAAACATCCATTCTGGTCTAATTCCAGCTTTCTGTAATGAGCGTACTAATGACAATCGGCGTGATATTTTCTTCCGTTTAGCAGCTGATGCCTCCTCCAATTCGCTCATAAAATTGGTCGCCACTTTTTCCATGTCCATCGCTTCAAATATTGAGCGGATAGCTTCAGATCCAATACCCGCTTTAAATACATGGCCAAACTTCAACGACAACTCACGATACTCCACCTCCGAAATAATCTGGTAAGGCTTCAAATCTTTTAAGCTGCTTTCCGCTTTATTAATAGCAGCGTTTAACTTATCAGTTTCTTCTTTTTCCTGTTTGATCAGCTGCTCTTTTTTCTTAACATTGCCTTTTTCTACCGCTGATCGCAGTTGCTTATAACCTTTTTTCAACGCTGTGCGTTTTGAGTTCCCCTCGCTGTCTAACCGTGCCAATACTTCCTTCCTAGCTGCCTCATCCACATCCGTCACTATATATGACGCAAAGTATATTACTTTCTCCAGTTGGCTGACGTTAATATCCAGCAACAAACCCATCTTCGACGGCACCCCTCGTAAAAACCAGATATGTGACACCGGCGTAGCCAATTTAATATGAGCCATTCGTTCTCGCCGAACAATGGCCCGCGTTACTTCCACACCACACTTATCGCAAATGATTCCCTTATAGCGTATCCGTCTGTATTTGCCGCAATAACACTCCCAGTCTTTTGTCGGACCAAAGATTCTTTCGTCGAACAAACCATCCTTTTCTGGTTTCTGCGTCCGATAATTTATTGTCTCTGGTTTTGTTACCTCACCGTGTGACCAATCCAGGATCTTTTCCGGTGATGCTAATGTCAACCTAACAGCGTCAAAATCTGCGATGGCTTTTACTTCGTCTCTCATAGTAAATTATCTTATCTTAATTTCTCTACCTTTATCCGCTGCCGCCTCGATAGCCACACCGGTCTCTCCGGCTTCCTCGGCTTTTTGTTCTATCGCTCCCCCTAGCAATTCAACGTCCAGAGCTAATCCTTTCAACTCCTTCACTAACACGTCAAATGCTGCTGGTATTCGTGGGGGCTGAATTGATGTTCCCTTCACAATCGACTCGTAAGTCTTGCTTCGGCCTGGTACGTCATCAGATTTAATCGTCAACATCTCCTGCAAACTGTAAGCCGCCCCATATGCTTCCAATGCCCAAACTTCCATTTCACCAAAACGCTGTCCGCCAAACTGTGCTTTTCCTCCTAGCGGCTGCTGTGTCACGAGAGAGTACGGTCCGGTACTGCGCATATGAATTTTTTCATCAACTAGATGATGTAGCTTCAAGACGTACATCATTCCCACCGTTACCCGATGATCAAATTTCTGTCCTGATAGTCCATCATACAAATCAACTTTGCCGTCTTCCGGTAATCCCACCGCCTTTAGTTCCTCTTTAATTTCCTTCTCAGTTACTCCGGCAAATGGCGGTGTAGCAACATAATAATTTTGTTTTACAGCCGCAATACCCAAATGTGTTTCCAATATCTGACCAATATTCATCCGGCTCGCCACTCCCATGGGATTTAATACCACATCAACCGGCGTACCATCCTCTAAGTAAGGCATGTCCTCAATCGGTCTAATTTCAGAAATAACGCCTTTATTACCATGCCGTCCAGCTAACTTGTCTCCTACTTGCAGCTTCCGCATCGTCGCTACACTAACTTGCACTTGCTGTAAAACTCCACTTGGCAATTTGTCTCCTTCTTCCCGAGAAAACGTCTTAACGTCTACTATTTTACCCATCTCGCCATGCTGCAAATACAAAGAGGTATCTTTTACATCCTTAGCCTTCTCACCGAAAATAGCCCGCAGTAAACGCTCTTCTGCCGTCAAATCAGTCTCTCCTTTATTCGTCACTTTACCGACTAATATATCGCCCGATCTTACTTCTGCCCCGATCCGTACAATTCCTTCCGCACTCAAATTACGCAGTTTCTCTTCGCTGACATTCGGTATATCGCGGGTAATTACTTCAGGCCCTAGTTTTGTATCTCGCACATCAACCAAAAAGTCTTCCACGTGTACAGAAGTGTACATATTGTCTTTTACTACTCTTTCCGATACCACCATCGCGTCTTCAAAGTTTCCTCCGTACCACGGGATGAAAGCCACCAGCACGTTCTGTCCCAAAGCAACCTCACCTTGTTCAGTGGCTGATCCGTCTGCTAATAAGTCTCCCTTTTTCACTTTCTGTCCTTTGTCTACCAATGGCCGCTGCGTCATTGCCGTCGAATGGTTGCTTCTTTGGAATTGCTGCAGACGATGAATTTCCTTTTCCTCTTCCTTACCTGCTACCACAATATGCTGGGCATCAACTTCGGTAACTTCTCCGTCTAGTCCGCTCACAATCGTCTGGCCTGAATCTTTAGCGGCCCTGGCTTCCAAGCCTGTCCCTACCAATGGCGCACGAGGCACTACCGATGGGACTGCCTGACGTTGCATATTCGAACCCATTAAGGCTCTCTGCGCATCATCATGCTCAATAAACGGAATCAAACCAGCTGCAATACTCACGATCTGCGCGGTAGAAACGTCCATGTAATCGATTTCATTTACCGTTACCTCCGAGAATTCTCCAGCCCGGCGCGCTTCTACTTTTTCACTTTTGAAACGGCCATCGCTATCCAACAACTCTCCAGCTTGAGCAATAACGTGTTTTTCTTCATTATAGGCATCCAAGTATTCAATCTCTTTAGTCGCTCGACCATTTGCTACCTTTCGATAAGGTGTCTCGAGAAAACCATACTCATTCAGTCGTGAATACAATGCCATGTGGCCAACCAAGCCAATGTTAGGACCCTCTGGTGACTGAATCGGACAAATGCGGCCATAATGAGATCGATGTACGTCACGTACTTCAAACCCTGCCCGATGTCTATCTAGTCCACCTGGTCCCATCGCACTCATCCGGCGCTTATGTTCCACTTCTGACAAGGGATTAGTCTGATCCATAAACTGCGACAACTGCGAACTAGTAAAAAACTCTTTCACAGCCGCAATAATGGGTCTAGCATTTACCAGTTGGGATGGCGTGACTTTTTCCAAATCCAGAGTACTCATCCGATCCTTGGCAATCCTTTCCATCCGCATCAAACCAACACGAAATTTATTCTGAATCAACTCGCCTACCGGCCTCACCCGGCGATTCCCCAAGTGGTCAATATCATCGGCCACCTCTTGCGTAATATCCAACCGAATCACTTCTCTTATCACCGCTATTAAATCCTCCACCTTGAATACGCGGTTGTCCTGGTCTTTTGGCACATTCATTCCCAACCGCTGATTCATGCGATATCTGCCGACTGCGCCAAAATCATACCGGTCAAAACGAAAAAACATGTCCTGCACCATCTGTCTGGCATTGTCTGCCGTAGCCATATCACCAGGCCTCAACCGCTTATATACCTCTTTTAATCCTTCCGCTTGATTATTCGCCGCATCTTTCGCTAGAGTTGCATCGACATATTTCATTACTTCCTCTAAAGTAACCTTCTCGCTTTTCAGTTCTTGTGCCCATCCGCTAAATAATTCTCTTAATTTGTCATCCGTTGCGACACCCATCGCTCGCAGTAAACTGGTTACCGCTACTTTCCTTTTGCGGTCTATGCGGACATAGACAGCTCCGTCAGCAGCTGTTTCCAATTCCAACCAAGCACCTCGATTAGGAATAATTTTAGCACCGTACCAATTTCTGCCCTTGTTAAAATTTGAATTAAAAAATACCCCAGGTGAACGAATCAGCTGGGCTACTACCACACGCTCCACCCCATTAATAACAAAAGTTGCCCGGTTCGTCATAACCGGAAATTCACCCAAATAAACTTCTTGTTCTTTAACTTCGCCAGTCTTCTTATTAACTAAACGGACCGCACTGCGAATTGGCGCCTCAAACGTGGCGTTGCGGTCTCTCGCTGTCTCTTCCGTATGTTTTGGCGTATCAAGATAATGGTCTAGAAAATACAATTCAAGATTCCCGGCATAGTCCACAATCGGAGATATCTCTTTAAATAACTCCCCTAACCCCTCTTCAATAAACCACTTATAAGAATCAAGACTCGTGCTCAATAAATGCGGCGGCTCTACCACGCCTGCCGAATATTCCGAAAAAGTTTTTCTCTGTCTAACCTCGTTTGACACAATCAGTTTTTTGTTAACTAGTTATTTAAAAACCTGAACAAAAATACTTTTCTCCACTATAAATCCGCAACACTATACTAGTGCCTGTGGAAAAGTCTAAGTTTCTAAACCCACAGGTTGTGCATGATATTTTAGACCCAACAGAGCGTTTTTTATATGCTCTGCGCACCTGCTGTGGTCTAGATATAAAATTGATCTACACACAGATCAGTCCTCTGAAAAACGTAAAATTAAGTATAGAGCAATCTTTGCCCATGCGTCAAGTATCTTTGACAAAACAGTTCTAATCTATCTTTACTAAACCTTCTTCCCTCCCTCAGCGTTTGCTTTTCCCCAGCCAAGATCACGATACATAATTTTTATCGCAGTTACCGCAGGCTTATTGCCAGCCTGTTGTACCAAGTCCTCCTCGTCTTCACCCGTAATACTAACCAGCTCCGCCCCATTAGCCAAACTCATTATCGATGCCGCAACAACACCCACGCGTAAAAAAGACGAGCGCAACCCAGGACCGCTATGTACTGCTATCCGATCTATGTCTTCAACCGCCACATGGCTATCAGCTAACAAATCTTCTATTGTCGCAATTAATTTCAAACCCGCCTTAACTTCTACCAACCAGCTTTTCCGTCCGATCATTTTATTCTCCTTATATAAGCTCATGTACGATTTTTCTCCAGCCGTATTTATTATTAGCAAGATCATACGACCCTTCCTTCCTGTTTCTCCTGCAGCAATTCCTGTATTACCAGCTTGTCGCTCCATGGCAAAATTTTCTTCCCTATCGCCATACCCATTTCTGCGCCCTTACCCGTAACCACCACTACATCATCCGAATCGGCTTTTTCTATACAATACTTAATCGCTTCTCGCCGATCGGTAATCCGTTGCCATGAGAATTGTTTGGGTTTTGCCTTGCCCCCCGACTTGTCGTCTAAAGCTCCAGAGAAAATAGCTGCCTTGTCTGAATTTTGTGTTTTGCTACCGCCATCAGACAGGGTCCCGTTCGAAACGGGACGGTTTGTCCTTTGTTTGGTTTTTGCTACCGCCATCAGACAGGGTCCCGTTCGAAACGGAAGGGTTTGTGTCTTGTCTAAATTCTGTTCCAATCCCCTTTCTAAATCACTGAATATCTGTGCTTCATCTTCAGTCCATGGATCTTCCCGCGTCAAAACCAGCTCATCGACGTATTGAGCTACCGCCCGAGCCATTTCCGGACGCTTTCCTCTGTCTCTTAGTCCGCACGCCCCCAGCACCGCAAATATCCTGCCGCTCGTCATCCTTCTCACCTCTTTATATAACTGCGCTAACGCATCCGGCGTCACCGCGTAGTCTATCAACACTCGTGGTAATTTATTGTTTGAAAATTGGAAATTGATACTTGAGAATTTAGGTTCAATCCATTCCATCCTTCCTAATACCTGCTTAACCCGACTAATCCCCCTTTGCACTTTCTCTTTCTCAATGCCAATAGCTTTGGCTAATAAGCTGGCCGCCAAGACATTCTCTTTGTTCCAATCTCCCTCTAATAACGTCTCTACCCTTGCCGCTTCACTCTTGGTAAATCCGATAGTTGATATCCTCGATTTTGACATTTGACTTTTGACCTTGGGACTTTTCACTATTCCCCTCTGTATCCATTTGTCATCTGCTTTGTATATCAATGCTCTTTTATCATTTATATAGGAGATGATCCTACTTTTTGCTTTGGCATATTCCTGCATCGTCCCGTGATAATCCAAATGTTCTCGCGCGATATTTAGGATGATCGCTCCATCCAACGCAATCCCCGCCAATCGATGCTGGTCTAGTGCATGGCTGGTGATTTCAATTACGACCCGCTCAACGCCTCGGTCTTTCATTTCTCTCAACAACCTAAAAAGATCTTGGCTTCTCATTGTCGTCATTTTCGTCTCATTCACTTTCTCTTCCCCACCCAGCCAAAACACGATAGTAGTTATCAGGCCAACCTTATCTTTTCCATATACCTCCCGCAGAATAGACCCCAATAAAATGCTGGTCGTGGTTTTGCCGTTTGTTCCTGTCACACCATACATTTTCATCCCCCGCTCCGGCCGGCCATACCATAATCGCCACGCATGCGCTTGGCAAAGATGATAGATATTTTTTAGTTGCTGATAAAGTCTGACCATAATGCAAAACGTAAAACGTCAAACGAAAAATAACAAATCAAAATGCTAAACGATTCATTGCCTTAACATTACCAAGCAGCCTGCATTCTAAACTATTAATTGTCATTTTACACTTTGCGCTTTTCGTTTTCAGCTATCAGCGCTCCCTTCATCCACCACATAACACAAACAGGAGATTGCTTATATTAACCAGTCGATAGATCTAATCAAAATATACTTGCCTTGGTTTCTCGCTTGATACGATTGAATCAAGACACTTTTGCCTTACTTTAATGTCTATCTCTTCCAGACAAAACTTTTCCTTTTCTATCCTAGATGACAACGCCGAAAGAATGCATTTCGACCTAGGTCCCAACCGTCCACCCAGTACGTCCTGGTTACTATCTTCCTGTTTAGTGGCAGTACAAATTGAAGGCTCTTTTGTTATCGCAGCAATTGCCGAATAATCACATGGCGCATAGATATCCTTCCCCAACCGCTCACACTTTTCCAATATAATCGCCGGATCTCTTAATTGGCCTTCCTGAATTTCTTTTTTCATTTGTGTAAGTTCAGTCTTCTTGGCATCAGTTCTCTTAGTTATTGTCCTTTCTGTTATTCCCTCAACCATAACCTTACCCAGCCAAACCCTGGCAAGCAACCAAGCTACCAATAAAATAATCAGTCCAATTCTCTTCCCCCGCAGCTCTTCTATTATGGTCGCTGCCCACCAAACCAAAACAACCTTCGAAGATTCCCACAAATAAAAAATTGGCATCACCGCATATCCTAAACTACCACTCGGATCAGCTCTACCCGCTAAAATCCTTTCTGCAAAAAAGAAAAAACCGGCGTCTACAAAAATAATTATTCCTGCCCCAAGTGCTATCAACCGGCCCAGTGCTGCCGGCCTCTTTAGTACCAACCAAGTAAAGTAAAACGATCCCAAACACCGCCATATCAATGGCCACCAATCAACCCTAAATAGCTCCTCCACAAACTCCGTTCGCGTCAGTATAAAAAAGACAGCTAAACACAAAGGTATCAATAGACCATAAAATAACTTGTCATTTTTTATTTGCTCCCTAAGGCGAAACGCTTCATTAGCTAACACCGCACTCATCTTCTCAGTGTATAATACATTGTACCCCGCCCACAATACACTTTGATGGTTATCTCAGTACCCCTCTCATCCGCCGTGCCATGTTATATATAGCGTAAAACGACTGGTCTAATACCAAGTCATAGGCACCAATATAATCAATCCGTTGTCCACCAAAACCCAACTTGAACCGCGTGATTCCTGCCCAAGGATGATCGCTTTCAGATCCGTCGGCTGCTACCCCAAACAAGTCATAAGCTTTATATCCCTGCTCCTGAGCCCGTCTAATTGATTCCCACTGCAGCAAATTTGGTCCCATCAGTTCCCGCCTATCCGCTCGGCTCGCCCCATGTGCATATGTCATTCTTTCTCCATATTTAACTAAAATATGCACCGCCAATACAATACCATCTTTTTCCGCCACTCCAATTTCTAATAATCCGACCGGACCCAGCACTTCCTGCATTGTCCGATAATAATTCGCCGGATGATAATGAAATAGTCCGCGGCCTTCCACCTCCCGGGTCAATTTCAAGAATGTATCTATGTCACTTGCTTCCCCAGAAAATCTGACTGTCACTCCTTTTCGCTGCGCCAATCGAATATTGTATCTAGTCTTTTGGTGCATTTGTCCCAATAACTCAATCTCAGACAAGCCTAGGTCAATCACTAAAGTGTGCCGCGGCTGCACTTCCCGCTCAGATTTCTGCCAACCGCTCTGGAGTAACAGGACATCGTTTCCATTCGCTCCTTCTATCACCGGGTCACAACGGACAAAAATTGCTTTTTGTCCCCCACCTAGCTCGCGCAATTTATCATTTAACAATCGCCAGACTCGGGGCTCTGCCCCATAGAGAGGCCCTTGCGGCACATACAGCCAGCATCGACCAAACAACACACTCCGTTCAATCACTAATGCCACTCCCAGCAACGCCCCTTCGTCCTCCACCACCAGCCGCCATACCGGTAACCCAAAAGCCAGCTGCGTCTCGCCCCACTCCCAAGACTGCATAAAGGAACCCTGTGGTGAATTAGTCACAAAGTTGTTCCATTTATCCTTATCCTGGTTTGTCGCTAGACGAACATGCATAAATTAATCGTAAAACGCAAAGAGTAGATCGTAAAACAAACTAACACAACCTACCTCTGATATGAAAGTATTATAACCATACCAATATTTTGTATTTTAAAATTGTTGTTTTTCGTTTTACGATTTACTTTTTTACTTCTGTCGTAACGCGGCTTTCACCGCTTCTTCCACCGTCTTTACGTCCTTCGGCAATTTTTGCACTGCCTCGCGCGCCTGAGCTGTTTTATACCCGATACTAACCAGCGCTTCCATCGCCGCCTGCTGCACCCCACCGGCCACCCCCGATGCCAGTGGCGCTTTTATCTTCTCTTTCAACTCCACTAATATTCTTTCCGCCGTTTTTCTGCCCACCCCGGACACTTTTGTTAACACGACAATATCTTCCTCGGCCACTGCCTGCTCCAACACTGCCGGCGGCGCTGCTTCTAAAATAGCCATTGCTGTCCGAGGACCCACTGACGGTACCGTCAGTAATAGCTCAAAGCAAACCAAATCGCCCTTAGCCTCAAATCCGTACAAGGCTTCATTATCATCACTAACATGATGATGAATCCGTAAAGTCACTTGATCTCCCGTCAAAGCTCTCCCCAGTAAAGTCGGTAGTACCACCACCCGATAACCCACTCCTCCGGCCAATACCACCAATGATTTTTCTTCTTTTTCTACTATTTCTCCGGTAATTAATGCAATCATAAGCTAAGGTTACGATGTCCCACTTAACCCGGCAAGCAATTTTTAGGATGTTGACTGCCTTTAATACCCTTGCGATATTAGCCTATCAAAGATACTCTGCTTGACGTGACTCAGAATAATTTCAAGCTTCAAGCACCCTATAAGCCAGCTGGGGACCAGCCCCAAGCGATCAAAAATTTAGTGGCGGGACTGAAAAAGGGCTACCAGCGACAAACATTGTTAGGTGTAACTGGCAGCGGTAAAACCTACACGATGGGCTCCGTCATCGCCCAAATGCAAAAACCAGCCTTGGTAATCAGTCACAACAAAACATTAGCAGCTCAACTAGTTGAAGAGTTTCGGGAATTCTTCCCTGACAATGCTGTTGAATACTTTGTTTCTTATTATGATTATTACCAGCCTGAAGCATACCTAGCTCGTACTGATACTTATATTGCCAAGGATGCCAGCATCAATAAAGAGATTGATCGCCTCCGCCACTCAGCGATGGAAGCTATTCTCACCCGCCGTGATGTAATAGTCGTCGCCTCCGTCTCCTGCATCTATGGTCTCGGCTCACCGGCTAGCTATTTCGACCTTCGTCTTCAGCTAAACAAACAAGGAGCTTTCTCCCAACGCGATATTCTACGTCAACTAACTGACCTGCAATACACCCGTAACGACATCAATTTGCCACACGGCACCTTCCGTGTACGCGGGGACACTATCGACATCCACCCCTCTGGCGAAGAACGATTGCTCCGCATTGAGTCCTTCGGCCGCACTATTGAACGTCTCCTCTATCTCAACGAACTGACCGGCGAAGTCATCTCCTCGGTCGATTCCGCCGCTGTCTTTCCTGCCACCTTCTTCATCACCAATGCCAAGCAACTAACCAAAGCATTATCAGCCATCAAAGAAGAAATGACGGAGCAGGTCACCCACTTTGAAAAAAGCCATAAACTTATCGAAGCCCAACGCATCGCAGAACGCACCAACTACGACCTAGAAATGATTCAGCAAGTAGGTTTTGTTTCCGGGATAGAAAACTACTCCCGCCATATTGACGGTCGCCAGGCTAACCAGCCCCCCGCTACCTTGCTTGATTACTTTATTCATACCCACGGTCCCAATGGCTTCCTTACTTTTGCCGATGAATCCCATATGACCATTCCGCAAGTTGGTGCCATGTATGGGGGCGACAAGGCACGCAAAGATAGTTTAATCGACTTTGGCTTCCGTTTGCCCTCTGCCCGAGACAATCGACCCCTCAAGTTTAATGAATTTGAGGAACGTCTTGGCTCCACCATTTTTGTCTCCGCTACTCCCAGCCAGTATGAACTCAACACCAGTCAGCAGGTCGTCGAGCAGTTAGTCCGTCCAACCGGCTTGGTTGATCCCACTATTCTGATCCGCCCTCTTACCCATCAAGTCGATGACATTATTAACGAAATTAAGAACCGCACTAAGTCGGCTGTAAGTAAAGAAGCACTAGGCACATCAACACAGCAACGCGTGCTGTCGGCCGGGAAAACACCAGGTGTTGATAAAAAAACACCTGGTGTTGAGGAGGCCGCTCTCACCAGTCGTGTCCTCGTCACTACTCTCACCAAGCGTATGGCCGAGGAGCTCTCGACCTATTTAGTGGAAATGGGCATCAAGTGTGCCTACCTTCACTCTGAAATCGACACCATGCAACGCCTCGTTATCCTGCGCGATCTTCGCTTGGGTAAATATGACGTCTTGGTTGGCATTAACTTGCTTCGTGAGGGCCTTGATCTTCCGGAAGTATCTTTGGTCGCTATTATGGATGCCGACAAGGAGGGTTTTTTGCGTTCCGCCACCACTCTCGTCCAAACGATGGGTCGTGCTGCCCGCCATATCAACGGCCAGGTTATTATGTATGCTGACCGCATTACCGGCTCCATGCAACAGGCTATCGACGAGACCAACCGCCGTCGGACCATTCAACAAACATTCAACCGACGCCACCACATCACTCCCCGCTCCATTCAAAAAGCCATTAGAGCCAGCACGATCACCAGCCGCCCACCAACTGTTATCAACGACCTGGACCCCGACGAGATTCCTCCCGACGAACGCCTCCGCATCATAAAGGAGCTGACCGGTAAAATGGACCTGGCTGCCCGCAACCTCGAATTCGAACAAGCCGCTACCCTCCGGGACACAATTTCCAAATTACGCCAAGACTAAACAATGTATCTGTCATGTGCCAGCTGAGCATCACTGCGCCGAGGCAGTTTAATAAAATAATTTTTTTTCCTGCTTCAACCCCACCACCGCCGACTAATAACCTTTCTTGTGACAACAAGTCCGTCTTATATATTTGACATATTACCATCTTTAACTAGTATGTTTAGTGGTTGACTTTTCGTTCCTTTACCAACTTGGGGAGAAAAACGATGTGGTATTTCAAGATGATTATTTCTTGTGTTACAACGACCATCTCCATGATCACGCTAGTAAACGCAGACGTGACCATTCACCGCGAAGGAGATGCTGACCAAAGTATTCTCAAGGTATCAAATATTACTCTGGAAGAAACAGCCGAAAAAAAAGTATCCCTCCACATTTTTGATGACGAGAAAAAAAACAGATTCACACTGTCTATGAGTAACGCCGAGTTGAACGAGTTGGCCAAGGAGATAACTACTCGCTTGGACTACAGAAAAGAAACAGTCCTTGATACAAATCACCCGTTTTACCAACAGGCCGCGGCCAGAGGACCAGTTAAAATTGAAAGATTGTCCGTTAGCGAATGTCGCACTTTTCATCTCGACCAGGCAGCACAACATAAAGACTTACATGCCAAAGCGTACTTCTGTTATATCGGAACCAGCGATAACAACCGATTGATCATCGATAATATCCAATTAGCAGTTGGTTCAGAAAAAATGATTTATCTCCTGCTTCTGCTCACCGACAAGGACGCCAAGTCATTAGTAACTGCCATCGATAAACGAACTTAGCCCCCCCTACATGCTCCCAACCTAATGGGAGTTTTTTTAAATTAACTAAAGGCCTTTTGAGTGTTGACTATGGAGCCCCACCCCGCCGCAGACGAAGTGGTCCCCGCGATAACGAGGCATCCCGACAACCTGGCGCATGGCAGAATCTCACGTAGCAGCCAACTGTCTACCCCGATTTGTTCCGCTATCGGTGGAGCTACGCGGCATTATCCCATTCGCACCTTGTCGACCAAAGCCTTGGCGACGGCTGATTCATCCACCCCCGCCACCGGCGGGGTAGTTTTCTGCGCAGTGGGATAAACCACTACCAGCTCGACTAGCTTCTCAGCAAATCACCTAGCAGGCGAAATCCTTGGTTAAAACGCAGGCGAAAGTATGGGCGGCGTAACTTTAGGAGTGTAGTAAGCGCTGAACTCTAAAGAGTCATACACATTGTGATCAGGCGGCCAATTCTGCGATCTGCTGACACTATGCTTTGGCGCATCGGGCCATGTCCAAGATTCTTGTGCAGAATGATTAGGCGGCCAAATGCTTGACACGACCTTTACGTGGGAGGAACCTGTTCCTGGATCTGGAAATTTAACCCAGGACAAAGAGATCGCAGAGTTATGGTTAGGAGGAAAGAGCAACGACTGAATCTGCTGATGATCGGGAGGCCACAAGGGAGACAAAGATATATTGTGCGGATTAGGCTCAGTAAACCAAAGGTCAGACATTGTCCGACTATGCATATACGGGGATGGACCTGGCCAGTATGGCCAACTCATTGATTGTGCAGATTTATGCTCAGGAGGCCAACTCCACGTAGACGCTCCGTAATGATTCGGCGGCCAACTGAGTGACACTCTAGTGCTATGCCATGTCATTCCCTCCCAAGTCATCGACACATCCCATCTATGATTTAGTGGCCAGGCGCTTGGCCTGGGTAAATAGAGAATCGGAAACAACTGTGTCTTAAGAAAATTGTTGATCGGACCAGTAGACAAAATAACAATCGCCAACATAACAATCGTGACCGCCACAGCTATTATGTACATCAACCCCACCTTGCTTAAAGGCTTCCTGTTTTTCTTTTTTACTGTCATGAAATTAATTTATCTAAACTAGCTAAAATGCAACGCCAAATGGATAAACACTTTACTATAAATTGTATCACGATTCGCCCTGCTAAGTTCTCCGTTATTGCCCTTCGTTATCCACAGCATCTTACCCGAAGGAACTGCTATTGTGTTGTTAATGGTTTAAGTAATCTGCTCAAGTTTTGACAATTTAAAAGACATGAACCTAACGATGGCTAAATGGCGAACCAAGCTCAGTGCGCACAAGATGAACCTCTTAGGTGTTTTGCTTGTTTTCAACATTATCGGTTTAGTAATATTCATTTTTCTTACCGTTGCCAGCAGTAACAGTTTATTCATCGCCCAATTAAATAATCTCAATAAAAACCCAGTATCGGACAAAGTAGTCTTTCATCAAGCCATAGTCGAACAAGGCAAAGAAACTTTTTTGGATCTCCATAACTATCAGGACGTTTTTACTTATGTGTTTAGTCAATTGCCCAACGAAGTTACCATCTATCCTAGCGAGAATTACTACTATTTCACCTTTTACCATAAAAACCAATTTATCAAAGGTAATATCCGTTTGGATGTAGAAGGAAGAAAGCAAGGTAAAATAAGTTTCGCCTATTTCAGCGGACACGTCCTACCCGAAAATAAAAGCGACTTAGATTTCCTAATGAACAGTTATGAATTCCAGGCCAGCGACGGCGTTTCATTGGCTGAAGAAAATCCGTTGAAATATCGTGTTAGCTATGGAGGTAAAACAGTAGTGTTTAATTTAAACAATATCAGTCAAGAATTACCCCCTGGCTACCCCCTATACCCTGAGGAAAAATTTGTTGCTCGAACTTTTGATGAGTCAGGCTGGCCCTTCTCATTATTGTTTGACCAAGCATCCAGCCAATTCAGGTTTATTGCCGACAACGCCAAAGACAGTCCAGAACAACTGCATGAAATTGATGAACATCTATGGTTAGGCAGACAATCAGGTTTTGCTTTTTATAAAGACAAATTCGATCGCTATGTATTAGTCGGTGTCAGCACTGACCAAACCAGACAAAACAGTTATTACGACGGTCCGTTCGACCAGTTAGCTGATAACTTCGTAATTGATGATAATCTCAAAGAATTAATGGAACAAGCCTATCCCTACGTAACAGGCAAAATTAATAGATATGGCATATTTGTCAATGAACAAGGGGTAGCAGATGGCAGCCGCCTGGCGTTAACCCCATATAATAATTATGAATCATATGATTGGTTGCGATATTTTGTTGCCGGTTGTAAAGAAAAATCATCTGACGAAAAACAATTACTGGCCTGCCTCACCTATGATTACAAGAAAGATGTACCAGCTAGCACGTCAAGCCAGTAACTTAAACCAGACCAAATCATCATCTCTAGTCTTAGTGCCAACCCACATATCTTTTATTATTTTTATCAGCATATCATTCCCAACCCGGACAACATTCCGGTAAAAATTTCTCCCCCAACCGCCGCCCCTCACGCCTGCGTCATCTACTTTGTCCATTTCGCTCCCCCACCAAAAACAGAGTCATTGCCTTATCGAGACCTGAGCCCAGCCTTGAACGACACTCATCTGCGTTGTTACCTATAAATATTGGGTAAGCTTTTACCAATTCACTCGCAATCCGGACCTTATCGACGGCTGAACCCCGACGAGATCCCCCCGATGAACATGTTTGTATCGTCAAAGAGCTGACTAGCAAAATGGAGCTGGCCGCCCGCAATCTGGAATTCAAACAAGCCGCTACTCTTAAAGACACAATCACTACCCTTCATCGACTTTCGAAAAAAACCTTTAAGCTCTTATTTGCCTGTCCAAACCTCCCCTTCTTCACTTGAGTCCAACATTGTAATAATGCCCTCCTCCTAAGGGCTACTTTCATTCAATTGCCCATTCCATCACAATAACGCATAGCTCCCCTTGCTCTGGGGTAGTTTACTTTCCTCTTAAATTTATTAACAATTTAAACGCTATCCTATTTTATGTTTAAGCAAGTACTTGCCGACCACCTCGCCAACACCCGACTTGCTCATCTGCTACAAAACATATACTCCAGTCTTGAATTGTCAGTGATGGGCTTTTATAACGACCGTTCTTTGGTTCAATTAATCAAAACGCTTAGTCGGGAGGATCGCCCAATCTTGTTTAAGCCCAGCGAGCTAGCCTTGATTTATTATTTTGCCCAATCACAACAAACCTGTTCGGGAGATTACGCCGAAGTAGGCGTTTATAGAGGAAGCTCGGCTAAAACCATCTGCGCAGCTAAAGGAACTAAACGGCTTCATCTCTTCGACACTTTCGATGGGCTACCAACCTCTCGTGACATTGACCGTCGGTTTTCTCCGCATATGTTTTCCTCATCTGCTAGCGACGTAAAAATACGGCTTGCCTCCTATCCCAATATACACATCTATCAAGGCATTTTTCCTGCCTCCGCCGCCCCTGTCACCGACAAGACTTTCGCCTTTGTCCACCTTGACGTGGATGTTTTTCAAAGCACCATCGCTGCCCTCCAGTTCTTTTACCCTCGCCTCGCCCCTCAAGGAATATTGCTCACGCACGATTACTCGTCCGCTGCCGGCGTTAAAAAGGCTTTCGATAATTTCTTTCACCTCAAACCAGAACCCCTCCGACGCTTACCAATGTCCCAATGTTTTATTATTAAACAACCTAGCTAATTCTACTATTCATTACCTTGGTGTCACTATCTCTTTCTCTAAATAATTCTGTTTCTTCACTCCTAAATAACGAGCGATAACCCAAAAAATCCTTTGGCACGCGCGACCATCTCCAAACGGATTACCCTGATATCTTATAGCTGCCAATCCCTGTCTCTTCACCAACAATTGGCTCACCTCGCTAACAATATCCTCAGTTTTAGTACCTATCACTTTTACCGCTCCCACCTCTACTGCTTCAGGCCTCTCCGTTTTTTCTCGTAGCACCAGCACCGGTACACCTAATGACGGCGCTTCTTCCTGAATGCCGCCCGAATCAGTCAATACTAAATCCACTCGCGTCATCGTCTGAATAAAAGACCAATAATTAAGGGGAGGATATAAATGCACCCTTGGCTGGGATTTAAGCCGCCGCCTTACTATAGACTGAACTTGGGGATTGGGATGCACCAGAAAAATCACTTCTAAATTAGTTGTGATTTGAAGCAGTTTGTTTATCGCTGAACATATTTCCTGCAGCGGTTTGCCATGATTCTCTCGACGATGAACAGTAACCAAGATCCTCCTCGTATCATCTTTCTCCAATATAGACGCCAAGCTGCTAGGCAAATTTCTTGGCTGTCCTAATACCAAACCCAGCGCATCAATCACCGTATTGCCTGTCATAGTAATAAATTTTTCCGGTACCCCCTCTTTCCTTAGGTTATTTCCCGCTCCTTTCGTAGCCACAAAATGTAAGTTAGATAAAACACTAATAATGCGTCTATTTACTTCTTCGGGATACGGATGAAAACGATCGCCTGTCCGCAAACCAGCTTCAATATGTGCTATCGGTATTTGTTGATAAAAGGCTGCCAAAGCTCCTACAAAAGCTGTTGACGTGTCTCCTTGAACCACCACCATATCTGGTCGATCATCCGCAAATATCGCTTCTAACTTAGTCAAAGAAATCGCCACAACCTCACTCAAGGTTTGATCATGCTTCATCACGTTCATATCCCAGTCCGGCTTTATTTGAAAGAGCTCCAGCACTTGATCCAACATCTCACGATGTTGGCCTGTTACTATCACCCTCACTTTCACTATTTCCGGATATTGTTGGCAAAATTTTATTAAAGGCGCCAACTTAATAGCTTCCGGCCTCGTCCCAAAAATAATCGCCAACTTCTTCTTAACCATCCCTTCAACTTACTTCTAGTCCCGCTTTTTTGCACTTGATAATTTTCAAATATTTTGTTCAATGCCGTCTCTACAACCTGTATAGTTTCATTCACATTTAAATTACCTTTTAGAATTTGCGCGGAATTCACTGCCCACACCCCAGGTATACTTGTTTCCATGTTTGGTAAATATTCTGAATAACACAAAGTCGGTAATGCCATCAAATAACGGGCACGCGAAACTTTGAAATCTACCACATCTTTGCGCGAAAATTTTGGATACATTCTCTCCAGAGTGCTTAAACACCTTTCCTTCACCTTTTCATCTGATTCCCGCGATAATTCTTCCTCATCCATCGTGTATTTCGGCAAGTACACTAGAGACAGGCCGCCTAACTCATTTTTATCGACAACCGCTGTCAACTCAATCACCCCGGTAAATGGCACCTCCTCATCAGTAATGTTCGTTATATAGTATTCAGACAATGGTTTCTTCAGTAGGACTGACGAACAAACTATCCCTAAATATTCTATATTATTGAATCCGCTTCTCTCTTCACTAGACAACCCTAGACAGGTTGCCGCAATAATTGGTGCCGGTACGGTATAAACAACTCTATCAAACTCTCTCCTCACTCCATTATCAAGCCGCACTACAATTCTCCCCCCTCCCCCTACTACCGCTTCACTAACTCCTGCCCCAACAATCACCTCTGCCCCCCGCTGTTTTAAAACCTCTGCTAATCTATTTAGTATTCTGGCATACCCACCGTGTACATAGCCAAACGTCTCCCGCCCATGTCTACGCGAGCGAGCTTTGTACATCCGTTGAGTATGGGCCCAAATAAACACTGCTGAAGTTTTCGTATAGCTTTCACCCAACTTTGCTCTGAGCAGCGGCCGCCAAATCTTTTGCCATACAATTTCACCCGACCAGCGCTTTAACCATTTCTCGACCGTCAGTTTTTCTAATCGGTGCCAATTCCTGACTCTCGATATCATAAAAATCGTCCCGCCCAATCGCATCCTCTCCCACCACTTCAACACGGGAAAAGTTAAAAACTCCCACACACTCGACATGGACAAGAATCTCCCCCCACAATAAAATCCAGTTTTAGTTTCTACCCAACTCACTTCCTGTTCTAACTCCAAATCATGCAACAAGTTTCGTAGGTGAACATCAGACAACAACATTACATGATAATGCTTATCCCATCTAATACCACCAATTTCCCAAGTGCCAGCTAATCCACCTAATTCCTGATCCGCTTCCAACACTGTCACTTTATGTCCCTTCTGAGATAACCTAAAGGCGAGTGTTAAGCCCAACATACCGCCACCAACCACCGCCCAATGTTTAGAGCCCATTCCTGTCATATCGTCAATCCGACTATATAGATCCTAAGCGCCGACGAAATATCAACATCAATGTCTGACAAATTGTTCGGCCTACCCGCATCTTGCTATTTTTTCCTCGCTGCTCATAATGCAACTCTAGCGGCACTTCACTCATTCTTACACCAGGTAGTTTGGCCAGCTTCAACAACAAGTCCGCCATACACGAATAGCCAGTTTCCGTTATCAAATTCTTGCCATATTCTCGAACCCCTCGCTGTAGAACGCTTGCACGATAGACACGATAGCCACAAGAATAATCACGCACCCCCTCTATTGGTAACAATAACCCAAACAACCCTCGCGCACATTGACTATAGACCTTTCGCGTCCAGGGCACGCCCGATAACACTGCTCCCTTTCGAAACCTAGATGCAATCACAACATCATAGCCCTCACTGATCCTTTGTACCATTTGCGGCACCAACTTAGGTGGATGTGTATTATCCGCATCCATTGTAACGATTAAATCTTGACCGTCGGCAAGCTTTAACACAGCAAACAATCCTGTTCTTAAGGCTGCTGCCAGTCCCAGATTACGTTTATGTTGTATTAGAACTAATGGAGAACATTTAGCCGCCTTCTCCGCCACCAAAGGTGTCCGATCACTGCTTCCATCATCAACAACAACAATTTCAAAAGGGGTGCCTTTTATTATTTCTTTGTTTCCTAAATCGTGCAACAACCCTTCCAACGACCTCTCTTCATTATAAGCAGGCAATATTATGAATATTTTCATATCCAGCCCATCTCTACCCCCCTTTTTTTGAGTTAAGCTTTTTAACAGTTCAAGCCTATCAACCATAAATCAATGTAACTTCTATCATTGTCAACCCACAAATTATGGATGACTAATATAGCGCCGGCTCTCCTTAACAGATACCGCAATTAGAACCAACAACATTACTGAAACCAAGTAATAATATCCAATCAGACCTAAGCTTCCGAGAAAAAATATACTAAACATCGTAATTACTACTATATATATAAAACTGGGAAAATCATTTCTTTTTCTAAAAAACCAACCTGTGATTACGACCGCTAAAAGTCCAGCTGGCAAAGACAAGCCTATCCATGGGATTTTACAGTTCGGACAAAACTCCAGCAACAGCGTACTTGTTGAAAGACTGTCCGTCCTGAACATCACCTTATGCAAAATATAGAAAAAACCATTGTATATCGTTTCATATAAACCACTAGATAAAAAAGGAATGATCGGTAGTAATGCCCCTAATACAACATAGACAATGCGATGAATTTTCTTTTCGGTCATACACCACGGCAAGACCAATAAAGCCAGATATGGCTTTGTTGATAAAAACAAGCCGTAAACCACAGCCCTTACTGCTGGTAATAATTTATAAACTGACAGGAGAGTAAATAAAACAAACAAAAAGACAATAACCACTTCCGAAAAACTGCCACCCACAATCAATATTTCACGCGGATGATACAAAAAAAGCAATGTTATAATTTCCGAACTCACCGCATTCATTGTTCGTCGCGACACTAACCATAACAGACAAGCAGTAACAGTTAACAGAGCCGCCGAACCGTACCTGACATCTCCTAAAAGTAAATAGGACAAAGCGAAAGGATATAAATTAATTGGTGGATATGTATAGCCGGTAGTATCCATATTAGTCTGCCATGTCGTTGTTTCTGCCGTATAAGGATTAATGCCATCAACCACATACGATGCCGCTCTCTGATTGCATACAAAAATATCAATAGTGGGACTCGGCACCGCTCGAGGTACTAAAAACCACAACATAATCGGCAACGAGGCTATAATCAAGAATAGGATAGACCGATAAAAAACCCATCTTGGAATCAGTCCGTAGGCAATAAATATTGTTATGACCGCCACCAAAGAGACCTTTTGGCTCAGCTGTTGATACCATGCCTCGGGAGCAGGATATAAATCAGCGATCGGCATCACTAGCCAGCTGAGTACAGAAAAACACAAAGCTACCAGCAACATATTTTCTGCTGACATTCCTACTTTTAATTTCTCCCGCTTATACCAGCCCTTGGCAGCCGCTATCAACAATCCAAAACTAACAGCCACAAACAAAAAAGCCATGCGATTATAAAATCCATAGCTAATAACCAAAGCATTTATCAGAGCAACGTAAGATATAATCAAAAGAGGATTTACATGTATCAATCGACACGGCTTATATGCATCACATATGTACCCGTTACGTTTCCTAAATAAACCCCGCCGGCAAACCCTTCTAACTAATCTCGTACTTATAAAATATTTTTTTAAACTCTTAATCATCCTTCCTTACTTACCAATCGCTTAAATAAATTACTAGTTAACTCCAACATATCATATTCACTCGGCCACAATCCAAAACCGAACCAGACTCCCGCTTTCTTGCTCAATCCCCAACCATCTCTCTCATCAATCCTTACTGGCGCCTGGATCAAACTATATAATTCCAACATACTCAAAATTATGTCATCCCAGACCTGTCGGATTTATATATCAGCCAAACACCTCTACCTCCCTTTGATAACTATCGGTTTACTTATTTTCCTCGCCTACTTGCCGGTTTTTTATTTCCATCTCCACACAGACGTCACTAACTTTTTCACCCAGTCCACCCAATTTCTGTCTACCGGTACTTGGCAAGATATGATCTACCAAGAATACCAACCCGCCTCGCTCTGGTTTATCTTGCTCCCCCATATCTTTTCCCCCAACGCTACCGAAGCCCACTATATTGCCTCGTTTGTTTTTGTTAATGCCATTATTCTCCTTATCTACTTTCTGATAATCGCCCGACTCCTTCCCCATTCCTCCACTTTAATATCCACTCTCCTTTTAATAGCCACGGGGCCAATCCTACTCTTTAGGCTAGAGCCTCTAGTCGGGTTATTAATTTTACTCGCCTGGTTCAGCCATTTAAAAACCCGGCACATCCTAGCGGGTATTTTTGTCGGCCTGGCTATTTTTACCAAACTTTATGCTGTAATTCTTTGGCCACTCATGGCTGCCCATTATCTCATATTCTTGCGCCAGCGCGACCTCTTCATCCAATTTGTCACTGCTACGCTAATCGGGATAGCCATCCCTTTGCTTCCCTTCCTGATGCTGGGTAATCCCCTCAGTGATGTTTACGCCACCATTACTAATTTTCAGAACAAACCAATCGGAATGGATAGCATGTGGGGCAACTTAATCATTATAAAATATCAGCTGCTATACAAACGTAGTCCCCCGATCGATAACAGCTTAGGCATTAACGGCTTTCCTGCCACCACCACCAACGCGCCTTTGTCTTTTTTTAACCACGCCTGGGTAATTCCTACGGGCAGTCTGCTATTTGCTCTCCTTTGGCGCTACCGTCACGTCGGTTACGCCGACCCCCTTCTTCCCCTCCTGGTTCTGCTTGTATTTCTCCTCTTTTCTAAAATAATTAACCCTCAATACCTCTGGTGGTTTGCTTCTTTGCTCCCGTTATTAACGCTATCCAAACAAAACAAGCAAGCAATGGCTGCTATTGTAGGAGTCACGCTTGTCTCTCTTATCTTAACCCAGCTCTATTATCCAATCTTTTACAATCAGGTGCTGGCTTGGACTAATCATCAAGCTGCCGGATCTCTTCCTGTCTCGCTTTCTATCCTTCGCAATGGCTGCCTATTCTTAGTCCTGTTTTTGCTATCCGGCATGTCCTACAAATTTAGGCTGACCAAAACACCTCACCCCGATCAGTAGACACTAATCTCTGCTCACCGCCCGATAATTTTGCCACCAAAAACGCCATGTTTCATAAATCGTTCCCAGTACCACTCTGGGGTGTGCCGCCTTAGAAACACCACTAACTCTGGGACGATGTGTCACACCCACCTGGGCAATTTTGTACCCCCGCCTGCACGCCTGTAATAATATTTCCGCATCAATAAAACCATGTTTCGAACTAATACTAATCTGGTCCAGCAGATGATGAGGTACTAGTTTAAAGGCACAATTAACATCCTTCACATCCAGATTAAACATGAGGCGCACCTGCCAGTTGTAACACCAGGAAGTGAAACGACGGAATGCCGAATATTGTTTTTTGATCCGATAACCAACTGCTAAATCAGCCTGCGACAGTTGTTCAATCAGCTTGGGCAGTTCATTAACATCAAACTGATCATCACCATCCGTATAAAAAACCCAATCATAGCGGGCACTCTTAAAACCATCATTCAGTGTCGCCCCATAACCCAGATTCTCCGGGTGGTGAACGACCCGCACTTTGTTATACCTCCGGGCTAGCTCATCCGCGACCTCGGCCGTTTTATCTGGACTGCCATCTTCCACGATCACAATTTCATAGTCATCAAGCCCTAATTTTTCGAGCACTTTAACAGTTGACGTCACGACCTTGCCAATATTGCCCTCATCAAAATACGCTGGGAAAAATACCGACAGATTTCGCAGTGGTGGGTGAGACCAAGCCAAATGATTTGTTTTCATATCATTCACACCTTACCACAGGCCAACTACCAGACACCATCAATTGTGCATCTAAAAAGTCATTAAATAAATTCTGCTTTTAGCCATTTTTAACATCCGTCAGTTTTCATTTACTCAACTGCAGGCACAAGATAGTTATATCCGTTATATGCACAATAAAAAGTAAAACAAAAACTGTGTTAGACACTTCTTGCCAGCGCGTTACTTCCCTTATCCTTCTGTAAAATATATCCGCCGCTTCGCCGAAAAGATAAACATTAGCTAATATTACTGGTAAAATGTAGATCACTTTCATCGCGTAAAAAGGGCGATAATTAATAGAATACGACACCCCCGCAGCCAAGAAAGCTATCACCCCCAACAATATAAAAAAGGTGGACGAGGACAGCCCCTCTCCTCTCGTTATTTTTTTTATCATGTCATGTCCTGTTCGCCATATGCCAAACATAAATAGGCCTAGCGGCCACAACCCAAGCACCATACTAGCTCGTCCAACCATTCTAATAAACGGCGTATCGAGCTCCCAACTAGACGGCCAGCGCTCAAAATGCACAAAGTTAAACCTCCCGTACAACTGGCTCCAATACGATGTGCGATGCAAGGGGTACTCTTCATTGCCTAACGTAATCATCGGTTCCTGTAACAATCCTTCTATCCTGAAAGTAAAGAAAGAATCATAAATTGACGTTACCCCCGGCCTATCACCGTACGTCTGCTTGAACCAAAATGGCCGCGGCTCAACTTGATACCTCGGTCCAAAAAACTCACCCTCTGCCATCCAGTCACTCCAGTAGGGGGTTAGTGGAATGACGATAAAACAAAAAATTAATATCACCAACAAGATCAGAAACACCGCCCGTGGTTGACTCACCAAACGTTTCTTCCCCCACCACAACGCTTCCACCAATAAAGTACTGATCAAGACTGCGAACAGCACTAGCCCGCCGCCTTTAGTCAAGGCCATCAAGACCGTCATCACCATTCCTTGATAAAAGTACTTCTGTCTTCCTGTCTCGAAAAACATAATGGTCAGCCAAACCGCTGCCGTACCAAAGAATATTGCCCAACTATCATTAGTAGCCTGGGCGCTAATACCAATCAAACGGGGATTAAAGGATACTAAGCTCAGCGCAATTAACTTTACGGGTATCTGCCAACGTCTTTTAAAAATAAATGCATAGGCAATTATAACCACCCCCGATCCAGCCAAAGCATTGAGCAACTGTGCGGTTTTTATCTGTCCTTCCCCAGACAAAGTCGCTGGCAATAATTGCCACACCATAGCCACACTCGCATGCCATAATTTTGGGTGATAGGCCATCACCATCTCTGTTCGCATTGGTACTCTCCCCTCGTTCGCGATTACTCGGCTAACACTTAAATGGTCGTCATTACTTTCTAGATTGACTAGCGCTAGCACTAACCTAAGCAGCACCCCTATGCCAATCACCACGATAGCCCACCGCGTTGCTAAGTCCGTTTTCTGCCAACTGATCATACTTCTTGCTTAATTCGTTGCTGAGCCATCAAACCGAGACCGATGATGCACATTAATACGGGCAACAACGCCATAAAACTAATCATTGCTTCGGGCATGCTGTAAAATCTTCCCCCGTAAAACATCGCATAGGAAAACAGGCCATTAATTAATGACGACAAACTAAGCATCACGTAGGCAGGCAAAGTAATCCGATGATCGAAGTCAAATAACACAAAAGCGAATAAAACAAAGAAGGGAAAAATATGCCGCTCGTGTGCTCGAGTCAGCAAGGTGAAGGCGGCTAACGATAACAACGATCCAGCCAAGAAAACTGCTGGTAAACTTGCTTTACGCCGCCACAAACAGAAGGTAACTAAAGCAGCATAACCAATAAACAATAACGTACCCCAAGTGCGATATGTCACGCCTAGCCACATCAAGCTGTCTGGTTGCCAATTACTTCGCACCACTACCCAAAAATTAAAAGCGTTAACCGACGCAAATGGAAAGCGACTGGCTGCTACACCTGCCTGCCCCTGCATCAATTGCCAAGGCTCTACCAACAAACCTCGGGTTTCTCGTTGCTCATTTAGTAAAAACGGTAATGCTAATAACCAAATCGATCCCAGAAATACTGAGCCAAATAGTATTATTTGCCTGATAAAATCTTTTCTTTTCTCCCGCCACAACAAGACCAATACCAGTGGCAAAAGTACCACCGAGTGAGGCTTAAATTGTGTAGCTAGCGCCAGCAGGAAAGCCGACGTTCCAGTCCGTCGGTAATAGGCCATCAACAACACTGCCACTAACAATAATCCTTGCACTGCATCCATCTGTCCCCATAAGGACGAAATATACCAGGTGAATGGATTGAAGAAATAGAGGCAACCGGCGATTATCCCCTTGGTTTCTCCAGAACGCCTTCCCACCTGCCAATACAACAAACCAGCAAGTACCACGTCCGCTATATGCGCTGGCAATTTATAAAGCAAGGTCTGGGAAATATCTGGCCACTGATTACTGATTTCTCCCAGTCCCCACAATAAATACAATATCCCCCCCGGCAGACGATCGCTCCAACCAGCATCAAAGAAACCCGCACTTCCCTGACGTTGCAGCAAATCCCCCCAACTTATAAAAAATTCCATATCGCTCACAAACGTTCCGTACTCTGCAACCAATAATCGGAGCACCAAACCAAAACTCATTATCATCAGAAAAAACCAAGCATTCGATTTCCTTAACGTTGTATAACTATTTAGTGACTGGCTAGCTGTCCCGCTCATATTAGTAGGCTCCCCAGCTTTGATTAAAATACCCCATAAACAGCGCCATACATCCCACTGACAAAAGCGTCAGCGGCACAGCCAACCATCGGTATTTCCCAACTTTTCCTAGCAACATAAATATCGGAAACGCTGTTAAAACATAACGGGGTGTGCTTTCCAATTTCGTTGTCGACAGAATAATAAAAGAAATTCCTAATAAATATACGAAGTAAGACGTCCGTAACCGGAAAAAGGACACGACCAAGCCGACCAGCAAGCCCATCCCAGCTAACCACTCAGCCAGGCCTGTCATCACCCCACTTTTGGAAAAGGGGAAAGATCCCATTACCCGCCATCTTTCTGCTAAACCAACCCAGGGCCACGAAAAAGATTTTTGCCAGTTTCCCCCCACCACATTCATAAAAGCCAGCCAATCACCGAACAACTGATAATTATAAAGCAAATAAACCAGGAAGCTGCCTGGAATTAAGCTTAACCACACCACCTGAAAACGCTTCTGATGATTATCTTTCCGCTGCAAAAAGAACTCTAGCAACAAGGCTGGAAATAAGAATAATCCCAGTATCTTGGTAAAAGCCGCCAAACTACCTAACACGCCAGCTCCCCACCACCAACCTTTTCTCGCGCAATAAAACGCTCCCACAGCCAAACATAGAAAAACGCCCTCCGTGTAAGCAGCGTTAAAGAAATACGCTGAAGGGAATAGCAGAAAGGCGACTAGTGCATACCAAGCCACTTGCCGACCCAGCTCCAGTCGCGTCAATCGATAAAACAAGTACAAACCAACTATAGAAAATATATTAGACACAGACATAGAAGCACTGATAAAACTTCCTGTTATTTCTTTAACTATCCGGATCAAGATAGGGTATAGCGGTAGAAAGACAATGCGATTGGCCGCATAACCAGTCGCCGCATATCCGGTGTCAGCCAAGCCGTGATACCAAGCGCTATCCCATCGGTCCCAAATAATCAGTAAAAATTGCATCACAGTCTCTTCTCCTTGAGCTTCTGCCATCAGTAGAGCAACTATGATGCTTAAGGCAAAAAGAGCAATTTTTACACCAACAATCATTAACAATACTTCTGTCTGTTCCCACTTAACAAAACGGCTGATCGTTCTTCCCAAATCTCGCATCGGCATAACTTTCCTGTTTATATTTATTAACCTCTCTGGCTGCGTAAGGCGACTAGTGCCTTAAGCATCTGCCAAACCACATCCCAACGGGCACCTGTTGGTCGGCCGCCTTGCCTGGAGAAATGCGTCACTGCCACTTCTTTGATTTTCACCCCCCGTTGTTTCAGCCGCCACATCCACTCCACAGTAAATATCTTATGGTCACGAGAATTAATTGGTTGAATTTTCACCCACACCTCTCGCTTAAATAGCTTAAAACCACAGCCTATGTCTTTCAGACTCAAACCAAATAATAAATTAATTAATAGCGTATAACCCCACGAAAACATTCTTCTTAACCCTCCATCCGCCCTATTCCGGCGAGTGCCCACGACCACATCAAATTCATCTGCGAACGGCCACAACTGCTCCACGGACTCTATTCTAAATTGGCCGTCGGAGTCCATCAGTAAAATCCGCTCCAACCTTGCGGCATTAAACCCGGTCCACAGTGCCTCGCCGTAACCTTGATTATGAGAGTGTTGAATTAGTTTAATTAAAGCCCCCTTTTTTATTAGGCTATTAACTGCCCCCACCGAACCGTCCTTTGACCCATCATCGACCACGATAATTTCATACAAAGCCCCACTCTTCGTTAAGTAGCTGCTGACATTTTCCAGCGTACCGGTAATTGCTCTTTCCTCATTGAACATGGGCAAAACCACTGACAGACTTCGCGTGATAGCCATCATACCACACCAATCACTCTGGCAGTCCATAAAATGTTAAAAACCCAAACTGCCTCATAAAACCACAGGATACACAATAAGACCATTATCAATGACGAAAACTCAAAATGTTTACTCCGCCACAACAGCACAACAGCCACTACCCCATACAATAATAGTAACAAGATTCTCAGTGCCGTGGTGTCAGGCACGATATTGCTGCTCTGCACCACCATCGCCACTAAAGGCAAAAACAGAAACAAATACACTTTTTCTCCTTTATATAACTCATAAAACACATGCCCCAAACCCAAACCTATTAAAGGATAAAGCATATATTTATACCAACCATAAGTTTCTTCCGGGGAAAAATACAAGAAGACAAGCGAGATTATCAGCAAAACACTCGCTATATACACTCCCTGGTCTTTGTTGCGATACTTATGCCCTAAACCAATTAAACCTAGAGGTCCGATGGTCATTGACGGATCATATAAAGTAAAGTCCCCGATATTATACCAAGTCATAATAGACCAAAAATGAATAAAGGACTGACGTCGGCTATGATGAGCTTCCAATACATTCAAAAAAACTTCCCAATTGTAAAAATAACCCCATACTCCAAATACCAACACTGAAACCAACCCGCTTGTTATCAACATTACTGCCAATTTCGTTCTTCGTTGATATAGAGCCAAAAATATCAACGTCGCTACCACCACCACTCCAGATAATTTAACTAGAATAGCAGTCAAGCTAATAGCACCCAACGTATACCAAGCTATGCTTCGCTGCCGCTGGTTCGCGCTGCGGCTATAAACATCATAAGCATACAAACCTCCTATCAATAGGAAGCCAATCCAATGCTCTGCCGCCACAAAGCGGGATGACACTACATGTGATGGAAAAAAAACCATAGCCGCTAAAGTGAACAAAGCTAAAGTGGGACCAAACACTCGCTTGGTATAAACATACAACAGCCCAATGGTCGCAATCGACAATATTATCATGGGTAATCGAACCTTAGCCCAGTCCATGTTTTGGACATCGGTCTCACCCACTAACCATGCCCAACCGCCTACCATTAATGAGAATAATGGCGGATGGTCCAAGTAAGGAGTTACTATATTCCCCTGCGGCATTATTCCGCCTCGCATATAAGCATCATAAAATAATGTCCAGGTGCTAGGTACTCCCGTTTGAATAACCGACGTCCCTACCATCAGCCAAGTCTTTTCATCATCTAGGATAGGCTGAAAATCTCCCAAATTTACTATCCTTAAAAACAATCCAACTATCAGTAAAAACACAACCAATACCTGCCGGTATGTCACCTTTACTTTTCCCGTTCGCCACCACCGATAACCCTGCTCTAACCAAGAACGCAAGGTAACGAACGCCGTTACTGGGTTCTCTATATTCATATTTGCCATCCCCGCAGTGTACACTGACAAAACCATCCCTCACAAACACCCAACTTGACTTGTTTCGTTATTACGCTTTGATTATTTAAATGAGCCTCTTCTTGCCTATAACCATCTTTATAATCTCATCGCTGACCGGCATCAGCCTTGTATTATGGTTATCCGTTTTTCGAGAAAAAACCCTAATTGTTGCCATTGGCACAGTCGTTGGATTAACCATCACCACTGTTATTATCTATCTGTCCTCCGCTTTCTTTCTTCTCTCCCATTCTTTGATTTATTCAATTCTGCTTGTTGAGGTCGTTTATCTAGGTATCACCTCCGTCCGAGGCAGAACTTGGTCTACCTTTTACAAGCTGCCTGTCAACAAACCAGCCACCATTGTTCTAGTTGTCTTATTACTATTGTCCGCTTTGATCGCACCCAAGTTATTATTTACAAGTTCTGCCACCAACGGCGGATTATCCACCAGCATCATTAACGCCTATGGCGACCTTGGGTTTCATTTGGCCAACATCACTAATCTGGCCTTTAATGCGACCATTCCTCCCGCCAACCCTATTCTGGCGGGTAATAATTTGACCTATCCTTTTTTCTCTAATTTCTTCTCAGCTATCCTCTTGGTTGCCGGCGCCAACTATAGCCAAGCTGTTGTTTGGCCGGCTTTCCTCCTCATCCCTCTCACACTTTTTCTCTTCTACCAACTCACTTTCACCTTAACCAACAGCTCAAAAGTCGCTCTTATCGCCCTTCTGCTCTTTGCCCTTGGCGGCAGTACGCTGGGCTGGGTTAGGGTCGTGAATGACCTGCACATGCCCCACGAATCATTCATCCAATTGCTAGCCCATCTTCCCATCAACTATACCGGTCACTCAGATGACCCTCTTAGCTTCTACATTATCAATCCGATTATTTCACTGCTCTTGCCACAACGCTCCTTCATGTTCGGCATGTCTCTCGCTTTTATTATCCTGCTTTTGCTTACCCGCCCACCTAACCATCCTGCCCGTCATCGTGTAATGATTATTGCCGGACTACTTGCTGGTCTTCTGCCCCTATTCCATGCTCACACCGTCATCGCCCTCGTACCAATTATCATCATGCTGTGCCTCTACCAACCCAGACAAGGTTGGATCTCATTCTTTGTAACGGCCACGCTGATTGGCCTACCCGGACTACTCTATTTCTCCACCAGCCACGCCTCGGCTGCCGCCTCCCCACACCTTCAACTAGGCTGGATGGCACATAATCAGTCAATTATTCTCTTTTGGCTCAAGAACTCTGGTCTGCTCATCCCTATCACCCTGCTCGGCTTCTTTCTGCCTGTACCCAAACCAACTAAAGTGTTTGCTCTCTCCGGTCTGCTGCTATTTCTGTCTGCTAATGTCTGGCGCTTCGCCGCCTGGGAATGGGACAACACAAAAATATTTGTCTATTGGATCCTGTTCACTTTGCCCTTAATCGCCTCAGCTGGCATTATCTTGTGGCAGAGAAGCAAATATTATTGGCGCGCTATTCTCTTCGCTGTACTTGTCTTTCATTTGCTCTCCGGCTCCATTGATGTTTTTCGTCTGACTTTGCCCAACCTCCCTGCCTGGCCTGAGTGGGATCCGGACGCCATCGCCATGGCCAAATCAATCCGTGCCAAAACCAAACGCGGTGATGTAATTCTTATAGCTCCATATCACAATTCACCCGTCGCTCTTTCCGGACGCTCTGCCTACCTTGGCTTTCCCGGACACGTCTGGACCCATGGCAGCGACCATACCCAGCGAGATGGCAGTATTGGCCCTTTTTATACCGGTCAGCTGGCCACCCTTACTCAAATCCAACCGCAATACGTCGTTGTCGGACCAGTCGAGCGCTCTTTCTATCCAAAACTACAAATTCGACCCGAGTGGCAGTTAATCGCCCGCCATGGTAATTACGAGCTCTATAAAATTTAGCTCCCATCTAAAAACGACTCTGATTTATTATACTCGTCAATTAATTCATCGTACGCACCACTGTTAAATTTATATATTTCTTTCAATCTTTTCTTACTCCATAGTTCGCCTCTAATTACCACAGACAAATGTTCCCAATACTCCACTAATGCCAAGTTAGTAATGACATTATCGCCGGTTTCCAATGACCTTATATAACCCTCCGGAATATCTCGAGCAAAATGACCGATTCGCCAATTCATATCAGAATTGTAATCATGAAAAGTACGGCTTATGGGTAGTCGAGACCGCAAAGCATCACCAATCGTATGAACGTCAATGATATAAGCTTCCGGCCCGGCATAATATCCGAAATAACCTATGTTCATTGACGTATATATGCCCAGTCCTTCCCCCCTAGCTTTTTGACCATCAACCGCCCAAGAGTGACGTGGCATAGGATAGCCTGGCTTAGCGTTTAATAAACCCGCCGCACGATAGTAAAATCCGCGTTCGTCTGCTATCGAACGCACCACGTTCGTAGCACCCGGCAGTTCAGCGTAATTCTTCCCGCTTAATAGCGGTGAACGAGGCGATTGTATACTGATCAATAACACAACCATCAGCCACCCCAACCAAACTCGCTCCATAAAGGGAAAATCACAGTTGATGATTATTAACACAGCCAGCAGGAACGAAGAGGTAAAAAAACGACCACTCATAAAATCCCCACCAATCCATACGATATAAGATAAATAACTTAAAATGCCGATAGATACAGGCATCAACTTCCTGTCCCACAAAAAAAACGGCAAGACTAAGCCCACACCGACCACCAGCAGTGTCAGAGGGTCAATATTAATAGAATCAATGAAGTAATAAAAACCCTGCCTAATAACCTCAATCTCCGGCACCCCATGACCCAGCTTGGCGTAAGCAGTGTTGGGCCAAACAAATCCATAATAGAACAAGGAAAATATGCACCAAGCAATAATAGGGGACAATCCCAGCAATCCGGCTATGATTGCTTTCCTTTTGGGCAAACGCCAACCCATAGCAACTAGCACCGGCGCGAACAGCAAAATATTATCCATACGACTCAACATTGCCCATCCTGCAATAAATGACAGGTTAAACAATGTCTTCATTGACGCCTCATTTCGCAAATAAACTAACACAAAGAATATGACCATTAAGTTAGTCAAAGGATTTTCTAATCCGGAAACTGAAAAATCTACAAATGCCTTAGAAGATACTAAAACAACGATTGCCGCTATCCCCGTAGACCGTTCACTTGCTGCTTTAAAAATAACTAACCAAGCCGCGATCAGAGATACTCCTAACGATAAAAATATACTGGCATAATAGGCCTCTCCAGTTAACCATTGCATTGGTATCATCAGTATTAGCCACAAAGGATGCGTGTATACCTGAACCCGCTCCACTACATTCCAGGTTAGGCCATAACCATGCAAAAAATTATCTACAACCCTAAAACTAATAAACGCGTCTTCAGCTACCCAGGCATTACGCAAAAGGACAACCAAGAAAAAGACCAATACTAGCGCCACCAAAACAAAATCACCGCGCTCTTCTCGTGCTTTGCCTCTAGTCATTTCCCTATATGTTTTCATCTTTAAGAACCTCACGCCAGTACGACAAAATATCGCCCAACGAACGATCAAGAGAGATCTTAGCTTCCCAACCAGTCCTATCCCGCAACTTCTTGGCACTGCCTGCCAGTACTTTAGCATCCGACTTCCTCACCTTCTCTTGATCTTGGACAATTTCCAGTTTGATATTAACCATAGATACTAATTTATCCAACACTTCTCTGATTTGCACTGCCTTCTCTGACGCCACATGGTAGACCTCCCCCATCTGCCCTTTTTCCATCAATAGACGATATGCCCTAACCACATCCCGCACATCCGTAAAATCACGTCTGGTGTCTAAGTTTCCCACCCGGATTACCGGTCTCTGCAGCCCTCTCTCCGCCGCCGCTATCTGTGAAGCAAAGTCAGCTGTTACAAAACCCCTTCCTTGGCCAGGTCCAATATGCGGAAAAGGGCGAGCGCGAATCACCAGATCATTAAAATCTCTCTCTATTATTTCTTCCATCGCCAGCTTACTAGCCGCATACGGATTTGTCGGCTTCGCCTCATCCAAACCAAGCTCCGGTAGGGGAGTGCTCTTTTCTCCTAATTCTTCGGCTGACAAAACACCACTGCGGTTTCGCGCCATAGCAGACTGGATTAGACTACTGGGAGCGAACGTAGTTGAACCATAGATATCCGACGAGCTGATCGCCAACACCCTTGTATCACCAGCTGCCTCCCTCACCAACTGCAGCAAGTCCCTAGTTGCGTCCACATTCACTCTCCTGGTTAATCCTGGATCTTTCATTGCGACTGGAATAGGTGCTATCGCCGCTAAATGCACAATCCACTTGGGCTGACCTTCCGCCAACTTCAGTCGATAACTTTCCGGCTTCGTAATGTCCACTTCCGTGCCTTGCACCCCTTCCGGTAAACCATTGATAGTCCTGTCCCAAACCACCAATTTCGCCTCCGGCCATTCATTCGCCAGTTCCTTAACTAAATGTTTCCCGACAAATCCATTCCCACCCGTTATGACAATCGTTCCTTTCATCTTACTGCCCTTTTCGTTTTAAGTTGTTACTTTACGCTTTTCGTTTTAAGTTTTTCATTTTCTTTATGTCCGACTCCACCATCATCTTTACAAGTTCTTCAAAACTCACTTGCGGCTCCCAGCCTAGCTTCTCTTTGGCTTTCTTAGGATCAGCTAATAATTCATCAACTTCAGCGGGACGCTTAAAGGCTTCGTCTAGAACCACATATTTCTTCCAATCCAACCCCGCATGACCAAACGCCAGTTCTACAAATTCTTGGACCGAATGGTTCTCGCCCGTCCCGATAACATAGTCATCCGGTTTGTCCTGCTGCAGCATTAGCCACATCATAACCACATAATCTCCGACAAATCCCCAATCCCGCCGTGCCTCCATGTTACCCAGCCGCAGTTCCTTCGCTAATCCCAACTTGATCCGGGCCACCCCCTCGGATATTTTCCGGGTAACAAATTCCCTTCCTCTTCTGGGACTTTCGTGATTAAACAATATCCCCGAGCAAGCATACATTCCGTAACTCTCCCGATAATTTACCGTGATATAATGTCCATAAACTTTCGCTACCCCATATGGACTACGGGGGTAAAAAGGCGTTGTTTCCCGTTGTGGCGTTTCCACTACCTTGCCAAACATCTCTGAACTCGATGCCTGATAGAACTTCGTATCAGGTTTAACATATCGCAGAGCTTCCAAGATTCGTGTTACACCAACTCCCGTCACATCCCCAGTCAGCTCAGGTAGGTCCCAACTCCCCTTCACGAAGGATTGCGCCCCTAAATTATAGACTTCATCCGGCTGCACATCCCTGATCATCCGATACAACGATGAAGAATCGCTCAAATCGCCAGTTATAATCGTTACCTTATCCAGAATATGTTCAATATTCTCAAATGGGTTAGTCGCGTATCTCGGTACTAAGCCATAGACATCATACCCCTTCTCTAACAAAAGTTCAGCTAAATAAGAACCGTCTTGTCCGGTAATCCCTGTTATAATCACTTTCTTTGCCATAAAATAAAAAATTAGCTTATTAACAAGTCTTAATCAAGATTAGCACAAAACATGACAAAAACTGCAAAAGCAAAGGGGCCTCCTCACGACCAAGTGCTCTCTGATACTTAGCCATTTATGTTGTTGTTTTTCACTTTTCACTTTACATTTCACGCTTAAATCAATCGTCTCTTCTTGCACCCGTTCTACCCATATTCTGAAAATGATCCTAAAATTGGTAAATATTATTAAAAAATTGCTTTACCCGCCATAGCCCTGAACATAGCCGAAGCACGAAGGTTGGAACATTAGAATTTTAGCATTGATTTGTCATTTGGATTTTGTCATTTGGATTTCTATTCAAAAAGAACTATCACTTAAGACAAAGTTATAATATAAACTAATACACTATGCCCATCGCACAACCAATCTCTGGTCTTCTCAATATCGACAAACCACCCGGCCTAACATCTCACGACGTTGTTGCCCAAATCAGAAGACTACTTAATACCAGTACGCCTTCCCTACAAAACCGCCACAGGCGTCACGACCAAATAAGTAATGCCTCGCCGAAGGTGGGGCACACCGGCACCCTCGATCCATTTGCCACCGGTATCCTACTAATCGCCATCGGTTCTGCCACCAGGCTAATTGAATACTCTCACACCTGGGAAAAAACCTATCAAACCGTCTTTATTCTCGGTGCTTCATCGGATACCGACGATGCCACTGGGCAAATATCTAAGACTACTTATCCTAAACCCAAAATGAGCATCGAACCAACTAGAACGCAAATCCAAGCCGCTCTCCACCAATTTATTGGCCCCATCAAACAAGTACCCCCCGCATTTTCTGCGGTAAAAATAGCAGGGGAGAGGGCTTACAAAATAGCCCGGCAGGCTAACCTGTCCGGCAGGCAGGGGAGCAACCCCACCCTACAGCCTCGCTCCATAATTATCCATTCTTTGCAAATCACCCACTACGCCCACCCCAAGCTATCCCTTGCCATCACCTGCTCAACTGGCACCTACCTTCGTTCCCTAGCCCGTGATCTGGGCACCGTTCTTTCTACAGGAGCATATGTCCAAGAACTCTGCCGCACCCAAATTGGTCCACACAAATTGACTCAATCAATCAAATTAAAAAATTTAACAACCAAGCAGCTCAAAGAAAGACTATTGCCGGCTACTGCCCTAATTTTTCATTTACCACAAATTACTCTTCCGGATGATAACGTCGCACAATTCATACAAGGACAGACGATAGGGGAACAGGGGACTACCATGAACCACACAAACAACACTCTGTCTCTCCGCTCCATTGACCTACCCTCCCCCACTTATCAAACATCACAGGACGACAACTCTACCACCTTTGCCATTTTCAACCAGTCCTCCACCCTTATCGGTATCGCCAAGCTAGACCCCCTCACTCACCTGTTACATCCCGTCAAAGTTCTTATCACCTGAAACACCCAGCCTCCCAAGTCCCCTACCTAATTCCTGCCTATTCACCAAATTTACCAAAATTTTGTACATTTACGTACCCGTCCGGCAATTACACGGACACTCTCCCACACAGTCCTGTCAACCAGCCTATCAAGCGCCAATCAGCCATAAAATCAAATAACCACCTCCAGCTACTTGAATTTTTTAACATTTTCCCCCATAATCACTCCACAAACGTTACTTATATTTTACCCTCCCCATTTGCCCACATCTATTTTCTAATTCACTTCTAAAAACCCATGCCACAACTAAAAGCCGCTAAAAAGGATATTCGCAAAAATCAACGACGGCGCACAAAAAACGATCGCTGGCGCGTAGCTATGCGCGAAGCTACGCACGCTGTACGTGACGCTATCAAAGCACACGACAAAACATTAGCCCAAAAAGCTTACCAGGCTGCCCAGAAAGCCATTGATCGCGCCGTACGCCGTCATGTTCTTCACGCCAACAAAGCCGCTCGAAAAAAGTCCCGTCTCTTGAAATCTATTGCCAATATAGCAGCCAAATAAAGCCTAATAGTCCCCTACTTTTACCTCACCGCTGGGAGAAAAAATTGCTGAGTTTGTATACCCAGGAAATCGCAGCTCCTGCACCAACGCTCGCTTATACCACGCTTACAGTTGACGTCAACCTAAAAAAGACTATATTACACACGTTGTTGTTGTTTCTTGCTCTTTCCCATCCCCAGGAGAATTGTCATGAACTATGCTGCAGGATTTGTGATGAACGTTGTTTTTGTAGCTGCCATTTACCTTATTTCATTTAATGAACAGGAGGATAATACCAGCCAGCCAAACAACCGCATCATCGCCGAATGTGTTGATGCCACCTCCGGTTTAAACATTAAAGGCTCTATCTATGTCGACGCATCTGATACGACACCGCGTAATCCAGACGACATCTTGCCAGTAAGATTCAGTTACAGGTCAATTACTGACGGATTAATAGGAAATAGGTTTGCTCACACCCGCGCCACCAGCCAAGTCAGAAAAGGCTTGATTTCAGACTTCCTTGACAGCATTCCAGACATGACGCTTACTCGCCAAAAGATATTCATAGAGGAACCTGATAAGGACGCATTTCCGATAGCAAACTTTACCCTGTATTTCAGCCAAAGATCAGACGGCTACATATTAGATCTCTCTGATCCGGCTCAAGAGAACCAAGAAAGATTAGTCTTTCACGAACAAGAGCTCCGAACATCCGGCCTGGCTAGTGTCAATTTCGCTCCCCAATATGATGACGCCAACATTGAGCATTACAAACTCTGCCTTTCCGTTTTTAGACAGTTCAGCACACTTGCCTCTGAGCTGGATTGCCAGAACATCTGGGTTACAGTCAAAATGGGAAACGATCAGAAGATTGGTCTCTGCTGGAAGGACAGCTTCACAGTTATCATCGAGAGGCCTTTATAAAGCACCAAGACGGAAAAACCGTCTTTTTTTATTTCTAAACTTCCTCCCACCCCTCTTCCCCTTTATCCTTTTGCACAACCCTCCCCCACCTCCTCATAAAAAAGTGCTATAATCAAAGCAATATTTAATCAAATTCCTTCACTAAACCCATGACAACCAAAATAAAAAGAAAGAAGCATACGCTCAACCCAATCATGATCTTAGGGTTTATTACAATTATCCTTTTGCTTGTGATTTTAAGCATCACTATAAAGACCAACGTAAGTGAGCAACTGAAAGCTTTCGCCCCCCAGTGCCTCGACCTGACAAAAGAGATCGGCAAGTCGATCTGGGGAGAGGGTACAGGCGCTGGCGTCAGATTGGCAAAACGGGCTGCTTATAAAGATGCCGTAGATCAGTTCAATACATGGTGGACTACTAGTACTTCTCTTGGTGGGACCGATGGAACCGGCAAGGAGCAGACTGAAAAAGCATTAGCAAAGGAACTTGATTGCGCAAAAGGCCAACCTCAATGTCAGCAAGAGAAGAATGCCACAGTAACCTGTTTACCAACACAGAGTGCTGACTGTGCATACACTACTTCCACCAATACCACTCCAATCAGTGCCACAGTGAGCTGCATTTTCGGTATAAGATGTTCTAATGCATGCGAGACGGTGAAGCTCGCTACAACGCCTTTGACTTTTCCACAGTGCACTAAATCTGGTCCGCCTAAAGACTGCTACCCAAACAGTGAGGGCTTCTTTCAAGTAGACAGCACAGCAACCGGCACTGCCACAAAAGACGAACTGTGGAACGGACAAGCCCAAGTAGTGGAGGCTAAGAGTCGAGCCATAACAAATGCCCAAAAGGGACTGGACACCAAATGTAAAGCCCTAGCAGCAACACCAACCAAATCAGACCCAATGTTGAAATGTAACCCTAATAAATACTGTGAAATTGGCTGCAAACCAGAAGGCAACGCAGTCTGGAGCCCACCATATTTACCTTTAACTGCATCTGGCATTCCAGGGAATGACACGGCTGATGACTGTAAGACAGCTACCGTAGCCAGTCCCCCTGGTTCTGTTACAATAAAAGCTACTTGTTATGCAGCTTGCAAGTATCAACAAAAATGTGTCCCTCTTGAAACCCCTGACATGCCCGTCAGCGACCCATTCACTGATCCCTTGCCAGGCACCACAACTCCATCCCGCCGCTAAAAGCGATGGGACTTTAAGCAATTACCTATAAATAAATCTTCACGACAACTTCTACCCCAATCCCGCTACTAGCATCAGCACACCCGTCCGAGCATCCATCCTACCCTGTTTAATCGCCCAATCTGTCACCAGGACTCTCGTCAATGCGTCTCGCCACACGACCGCCGGCCTGCGCTTAGCCACCTCCCAGTTTTTCTGTACTGAATAAGATTTGATTTTTACTTCCCACACTATTTAATTTCAGATGGTTTCTGCGCTTAGGCGCCATCCAAAAATAACTTGGCCAGATCTCGTTCAATATGCGTCGAGATACGGCTTTTCCAATTGAGCGAACCAGGAGCCGTAGCCAAGCTACGAGAAATGGTTAAGTTATTTACGGATGGTGACTTACCTCTCCATTCCTGGCATATAATGTCAAATATGATAACATCTAAATTATGCGACCATTAACCGCAACAAAAGACGCCATCGCCAATATAATGCGCCAACACGACGTAGTTCTTGGTTATGTTTTTGGTTCATACGCCAAGCAAACAACCACTCCTCTGTCTGATGTCGATATTGCTGTTCTTTTCCGCCCTGAACTACCCAAACAAAAACATCTGCAGCAAGAACTGGACCTGGCCCGCGCCATCCGCCAGCTCTTGCGTATTAACCACGTTGATATAGTTAATTTAACCACCGCCTCTGATCCCCTGCTAAGATACCGCGCCACTATCAATGGCCAACCAGTCGTCGTCGTCAACGAGCGTCGGCGCCTTATCCTGGAAATTCAGATACTGCGGGAATACGAAGACACCAAGCGCTTGCGCCGCACCAACGCATATTACCTCAAACAACGGCTTTCCTCCGCCACCTAACGACTCCGTCCAAACCCATGACTAAACTCGATCAACAATCCATGCAAGCCAAGCTGGAAAAACTGGCAGCAGCTATTGATATTTTGGACGGACTGAAGGACACGGACCAGGAATTATTCGTCCGCGACGCTCGCACCAACAGCGCCGCCATGTTTAACCTGGTCATCTGTATTGAACTTATCGTCGACATCGGTAATCACATCCTCAACGCATCCTTCAATAAACCTCTCCATACTTACAAAGACGTCATCACTGAACTTGGCAAACAACAGGTTGTACCAGCAAAACTATCTGAGCAAAACGCAACCATGGCCGATTTTCGCAACATGCTCATTCACGCTTACCCCGAAATATCTTTAACCGAAGTATATAAGCACTTACAAAAAGCACCGGGTACATTTCGCCAATTTGCCCGTCATTTCCATCAATTCATTGACCAAGCAACCTAATAATTTTACCAAATCTGCTATTACTATTGCCACTACCACCTCACTAGACACTACGATAATTTCTAACTAAGCCCTCAATCCCGCCACCAGCATCAGTACCCCCGTCCGAGCATCCATCCTACCCTGTTTAATCGCCCAATCTGTCGCCAGGACTCTCGTCAATGCGTCTCGCCACACGACCGCCGGCCTGCGCTTAGCCACCTCCCAGTTTTTCTGTACTGAATAAGATTTGATTTTTGCTTCCCGCACTACCTCAAACTGTTTTAACCCTTGGTCTATCCCCGACCGCACTACAAACAAAGTCCGCAGCTGGTAAGCTAGCATAGCTAAGATATAAAACTCGCCATTACCTTCTTCCAGCAACACTTGGATTCCCTCGATCGCCCGGCCTTTTTCTCCCCGTGCCAAGGCGTCCAGTACAGAAAAAATCTCCGCCTGCTCCGGCTCCGGCACTACCGCCGTCACCTCAGCTACGGTAATGTTTATCACCGTTAATGCGAGCTTTTCCAGTTCCCCTATCAACCGCCAACGATCCGATCCTAACCTTTGCACCATAGTTCTTGCCGCATTCACATCCATTTTTGTTCCTAATTTTTTCGCTTCCTCCACTAGCCAACTGCTCAGCTGCTCAATCCCTAGCACTGGAAACATCCGCCCACTTTTACTCAAGCTCTTAAACAAAACTCCGTCTTTTTTAGGCTGTACCCTTTCCCATATCACATACGTTCCGGACGGAGACTTTTTCATCGCTTGCCATAATTCAGTCTGCCCCACTGACCCAAGCTTACTCAGATCCCGCGCTACTATCACTTCCCGGCCAAATAGGCTCCCGCCGCCTTGTCCGATCCATTTGCCCGGACCATCTTCAATAAGATCGTCTCTATCAAGCCACTTGATCTGCGCCTTTTCTTGTCCGGCCAGCACATCAATCGCCTCCCGTGCCGCATAAGTATCAGGACCGTAGAAATAATAAATAGACATAAGCCCCCAATTTCAAAGTTCAAATGTCAAATCAAATCCAAAACTCAAATTATAAAATACTTTATCATTGGGCATTTGTCATTGAATTGGTATTTGAACTTTGTCATTTGAGCTTATTCATTATGGTGCCGTGATTGGCATTGCGCTTCCAGCAGGACTTGCTGTAGCACTAGGTTCAACTGTCTTCGGTTCCCATGTCACCGTTATCTCCGGTTCCACCGCCATCACCCATACTTGTCCGCGTGTAAACACAATTTCCTTACCCTGTCCATCCAAGAACTTAACAGCCTCTGCTTTATACAACTCATTCTTCTGCCAAGTCCCTTTAATCACTTGCCCATCTTGGTAGACCTCGAGCACACCACTACCTTCGATTCCCATGTCATTATACCCGCCCGGGCCATCTGCAAACTGATTAGTTGCCCGTATAACTGCTACCACACTCGGTGCCACTTTTTCCTTTCCTGGTCCTCCATCAACTTGCTCCACCCCTCCCCAAAAACGCTGGTATCGATTAGTCTGCGGATCATACTCGTAGTGGACGCGAAAAGCTCCCGGCCAGGCAATACTTAGCCGTCCGCCAGCCGATCTGTTTTCCGCCGCAGCATCATCCTTAAATTCATAACCCTTGAACGTTGTCTCTGTGCGATACCCTAACTTCTGTAACGCATTCCACAAGTTCTCATAAGTGGTGAATCCATTATACGGTGCCGGCAGATGATTCTTTCTAAAGTAGGCACTGAATGGATTTGTCAAAGCATTAATCGTATCAAACTCGCCCGCGCTTATCCTGTTCAAGGCGTGGTAACTTCCGCCCCAGTGCCCCACAATTGCATCTACCCCTTCCGCCAAAAACAGATAATCATGCCTAACAGATCGGACCGAACCAATGTCAGATGGCTGACCGCACTGATATACCGCTAACAATCGTGTCACATCAGAAACTAATACCGGCAACTCCCAAACCATGTCCGCTGCCGCAAATCCAGATACCGGCCGGGTAATCACATCTGAGGACAACATCACACCAATTGGCCGACGATTCGGCTCCGCACACTCTCGCCCTGACAATCCGCTAGTCCGTTTTAGGGTCACGGCTTCTTCCAATACCTGCGGTAATTGGTCAAATAGACCCCCATTGTCATCATTGTCCACCTTAACTGCCCGCCCTGCTAACACCATAGACACTACTAATCCGGTAATCACTGCCAAAACAACTACTCCCGCTCCTCCTATTAACCACCACATACGCTTGTCCACTTTGCCCTTCACCCCTTGTAGGATAACATCAGACCGAAGCTGCACACGCCCAGTCGTACCAGTCACCTTACTAGCCACATTTTCGTCCTGCCTATTTTTACTATTATTCCGTGGCTCAATTACCTGTCCATTATTATCACTCCCCTTGTTTACTCCCCCATTTTGATCTGTCATTTGTTATAGAAAATAAATATTAACCATCCTCCCTGCGCCTATCCTACCATGACGCAATTCTTGCCTTCAAACCGCTTGCTTCTTGCCTACCTAACTCACATCAAATAAAGACTCACTAAGATAGTCCGCCCCGCTGCTAGCCGTCTTACCTTTTTTATTCTGCTCCATATTATAAATAAATCTTTGCATAATCCGCTCTTCCACCTGTTTGACTGGCCGACCGTATTTTTTGCGTGATAGTTCTTTGATTTTTTCTCTTGCTTCGGCATCTTTAGTCGCCTGCGCACGTGGCACACTCAAACTAAACGCCCGTTGGGGAGTCCCTTCCGCCAACAGCCGCACCACCGCTGTAAACCGCTTCATATTTACCAAATCATACTCAGTAAATACCGGTTCAAACTGCTTCGTTAAAATTTCCGTATCTTCCACACCTACTCGATAACACACAATCGTACCCACATTCCCCAGGACGGCTTCTCTAATCTTTTCCTCCAATTGCTGCAAAAACTGATGCGTGAGATTAAGATTTAGCCGATACTTTCTCGCTTCTGATAAAATGGTCACTATACTGTCTGTCGTAAAGTTTTGAAACTCATCCAAGTAAAGATAAAAGTCTGGCCTTTTATCCTCAACAACATCAGCTCGGCTTAGGGCGGCAATTTGCATCTTGGACACCAGCACAAAACCCAGCAGGTCCGAATTAATGTCTCCTAAGTTTCCTTTGGATAAATTGCACAATAATATCTTTTTTTCATCCATCACTTTTCTTACATCAAAACTGGACGACGCCTGTCCGATGATATTGCGCATTGTTTTGTTGCTCACAAACCGCCCCAACTTACTAATGACATAACTCAACATATCAGCCGACATCTGTCCCCGCTGACTCTGCGCAAACTCTTGTTCCCAGAACTGCTTCACTGTCGGATTTTTATTCCTCGCTAGCACAACTGATCGAAACTTTTCATCCACAAACATTCTCGGCACATCAATTAAAGTCGCCTCCGGATCCTCTACTAAAGCTAACAATGCATTGCGCAAATAGTGCTCAAACATCGGCCCAATCGACTCCGGGTTCAGCCTCGCTGCCAGTTTCTGCAAAATCTGCACGACCTCATTAACTACCAAGTCTCTTTGCGCTTCACCCCGCACCTCTAAAATATTAAAGCCTAAAGGCCTTGCTTCGTCCCGTGGATCAAGCAATATAACATCCTCCTGCCTCTCTTTCGGCACTTGTAATAAAACATCTTCAATCAAATCACCATGCGGATCTATCACTCCTACCCCGTGGCCTGCCTCCATGTCCTGCCTAATCATATTTAAAAACATCGTTGTTTTGCCCGTGCCCGTCTGCCCAACCATATAGAGGTGACGCCGCCGATCATCCCGCGCAAAATGTACCGGCGCCACAGTGCCACGGTAATCGTTATATCCCAACAACACTCCTTCATGCGGCAAATTAGGCGGCATTGGTGCAGTCCGCGATCCGCGCCATAAAATATTCGGCGTTTCTGTAGTAGGTAATGGAAAATGAAACAGCGAGGCTAGCTCCGTGGTACCAAATACACTAGCCGTTTTCTGTCGCGGCACCCTAAACACTAGATCCCTTATAAACTTGCCTGGCCGCTTCACTTTTGTAATCTTCAATTCGTTTAGATCAAGCAGATCGTATTGAGAGAAAGCCGCCGCGATACTTTCGAATACCCGGTCTGCTTCCATCGCATCCCGGGTCGACACGCCTACCCTGATATTCACAGCGAATAATTGCTGGCTGGCTTTTTGCTCCACCAGCTCAACCCTTTCTTGCGCCCGCGGTGTTAATTGCGCTTGCCGTTGTTCTGTTTTTTCCCGTTGTGCCCCAGTTTTAGTTATTGCATCCGATGCAGCCTTCATTTTAGCTCCGCCCCGTATATCGCTCTGCATCCCATGCACAGTTTTTCTTGCCGCTGCTTGGCCTTTCTTTCTCACCCTCTCCGTCGAAGGTCGACAAACAAACTGTATCACTGCGGCATCCGTTGCCTGTATTCGTGCTAAAGCCCCGGTTAACGCTTGCATAGGATCTGCTTCTAGCTCTTTATAGGTCGCGATTGGCAAGTGCAGTGCGTGCCTCAAACGTGCCCGCCCGCCCCGGATTGAATCGCCCTGCTCAAACAACGTATAAGGCGCTGCCACCTGCACTTCTGCCTCCGGATAAAGCGCATAAATCTGTTTCTCCATCAAGTCGATAAAACGCCGCTCCGTCCCTGCCTGGAAAGCAATTACTCCGTTATTAGCTGCCACTATTTCCAATACCACCACCGGCCGGCCATAAATCAATCTTTCACTAAATTTGACCGGCAATTTAGACAATGTTGATAACCACTGCTCAGCCACGCTAATCTTTTCCTTTACGTCATCTCCCACCCCTTCCTTTTTTTCCTCTGCCTTAATGTCTTTCGGCAACATCACCTGCAGCATCACAATATCCAACGTCCGCCGAAGCACAGCTTGTTCCCTTATGGTTATGATCACCAGCCACAAGATTACGCCAGCCGCCGCCAGCAGCAGAAAAGCAATCGATAGACCTAACAGAGACATCTTTGATAAAAATTCTAAATGCTAAAACAATAAATCTTAAACAAATTCAAAAAACTTGAATCTTAAACCTTAAAACACCAAACAACAACTCAAAATTCAAAATAATGCCGCCGTTCATACGAACATTGTTATTTTTAACTTTAAAATGTTGTTTTTCATTTTGCATTTTACGTTTTTATCTAAAATCATCTCCACACCGCCAACACCAATAAAGCAACAACCAAGAGTAGTAGCACCAACCCCAGCATACCCCATGCCCCTCTCCCCACCCCCTGCTTATTCAATCCCGCCTTTGTTAAAATTTCATACATCTGGTCAGTCAGCACATCATGAAATAAATCAACAATTCGCGGATAATTAGAACTTTTTCTCATCTTTTTAAGCGCTAAGATTAAATCCTCCCGAAAAGCCATCTCTACTAAGCCCTGCACTTCTCTATGTTCCTCCGGACTATGCTCCCATGGCCGACTGGTATCAATCGCTTCTTCTCCTTGTTTTTCAATCTCTCTCATTAACTCATCCGCCAACAATTCACGATCACGACGCACGCCCTGACGCGTCTCTTGTGCTTTTCTTTTTTCCACCCGTTCAATAAATTCATTCGCGCTCTCTTTGCTACCAAAAATTAGCGACTCGGGCTTTTCTTCGGTCGCCTCATCGTTCCTCGGCACCCTTTCTTTTCCTAACGCCATATTAAATACAGTGTAATCCGATTCACATAGTCTGGCATATTCAATTCACTCCCGCGACCGTATCACCAGTGGAATAGCGAATTAACATAAGTCGCGTTGTCCTGTCTTTTTACCAAATCCAATTAACCCACTCCTCTGTAAGGAACTTCATCATCTTTTCCTTCAGTGCTCTTCTGTCCACTCCCTCTTTCCGATTGCGGTGTTTGTTTGATTACTTTTTTCTTCTTCCTTTTCCCGCTTGAGCGCGTCTTTTTAACTAACCTCTTCGCCTCTCTCACGTTGAGCAGCTCATATTCCACCGCCAACCGGCGCAACAATTCCCTAACACGTCCGTCCACTGCTTCATCCTCCGCTGCTTCTTGCATCGTCTTGACCGTATCTTGTCTGGCCCTGATTACCTCCCGCCGCTTGCCTTTACCCCACGGCACAGCCGCCTGCACCTTCTTCCATCCTTTAGCCACCATAAAGCCACTAATCCACCTTTCCATCCACTGCGAACCAACCCTGCCCAACATTGATTTATCATCACGCTTCTGCGCCTCTCCAAATTCACTCCCCAGAATGTTCAGATACCGCCGCCGCCTGGCTTCTCTTTCCAGCCCGCTTATTTTATGTTCGTTTAACACTCGCATCAGGTACTTTTCTTTCCCCACTCTAGAAAAATCAGCTTTCCTCCGTAACTTTTCCATTGCCTCGTTCGCCCATCTCGTATCATTATTATCTCCACTACCCCCTTGCTCCAACTCTCGCCGCTGTCTCACCAAATCATTCTCCCGCCACTTTAGCTCCAGCCTATCCCTCATCAAAATATCCTTGCCATTACCCCCCGCCCAACCACTCCGTCCTTGAGCCTCATTAAATTCCCCAGCCCTTCTCGCAAACTTCGCTCTATGCAGATACTGTTCCGGATCAACCTCTCGACTCCTGCTGGCATCATCCGCCTCCCCGTCTTTCCCGCCGTCCGGTTGTATTGGCCGTTTCTCCTTCCTTGCGTCCGCCTCCCTGGGTTTAGGAGCCTTTGTTTGTCTCTCCCTGTGGCTTTCCTTCACTGACGGTTCTTCCTGATCTTTTTCCTGCTTTTTATTTGCTGCTCTTAGCTTCTCCTGTTCCGCTTCTAAATTAACAACAAAATCCACCGAGCTATCTCGACGAGCCACCGGTTTGCCCTCCCCCTTAATCTGCTCGTGCCGGCGAGACAAATATGCGGCATCAGCTATATATGAACTATATTCTCGCCACTTACCATCTTGCCGCGCCCGTTCGGCCGCCTCTTCTACATATTCCACTACCTTCTCCATCTCCCCTTGTCCTATTCTTTCATCGCCTCTCACATAATCAATATATGACTTTAGTTTTACATACCTCTCGCACTGACCATCCTTAAGACTCACATCAAGTTGATTATCTATTCGTTGCTGGTAATGCAATTGATCATCCGGTAATCCATACGGCACCTCAAGATATTTTCGCCTGGCCATTTCTAGTGCCACCTGTTCAGGATTTACCCTATCATTAAGCTGTTTCTTCATATCAGCCCGTAAATCATCACGCATCATATCTGCGTTCTTTATAACCCCTAAATACTTAGCATTTACGGTTAAAGAAGCCACTTTTCCTCTATTACCAATCACGCCCTCTCGCAAACCACTTCTTATAATTCCTCTATCCTGTTCCGACAACTCGCTTTCCATCCCTAAGTACTTCAAATAAACATGATATTGCGCCACCGCACTAGCTCCCCGCTCTCTCACCGCGACTACCTGCGCCCCCAGCTTATCTTTGTAATATTCCTGTCCACGGCCGGACAATTTAATCCCCGCTCGCCGTAAATGAGACAATTCCCGTGCTAATTCAAAAGCACTCTCGGCATCACCTTTCTCTGCTAATTCCCTTAACTGCTTATCGATCGCCTTAACGTCCTCTTTCTTTATCGCTTCCCGACCAAAAATTCTTTGCTTCACCGTCTCCGTCTCTGCCTTCTCTCTCGCTGGCTCAATCTTGTCTTTAGCCAAAACTCGTTCTGTCTCCACTTGGTCAGGTGTCTTCTGTACCGTTTCTGCCGGCACTATCGTCTCCCCGGCTGACGGCACCAATGTTTCTTCTGCCACCTCTCCTGCCCCTTTCACTTCATCAACCGCCCCTGCTTGCGCCGCACCCCCACGACCATTGCCTTCCGCCACCGCCGACCGCTGCCCCGGCACTTTCTTTTTCAACTTCGTCCTTAAAGTATCTTTCAAAAAAAGATTAGCCTGATTAGCCGCTAACTCAAATTCCGCTTTAATAGTTTCTGGCAACGCATCCTCTTTCCCATACGCTCTCAGCTCATCTCCCAGCGCCAACGCATGTTTAACCTTTACCTTGTCTGCCACCTCATCACTGTTATAAATATCTTCGGCTGCCATTATCTCCACCCGCCGCTTGGTAATATCCGCCACCCACACCAAATCCTTTTCCTCCTCGCTCAATTTTTCCCACTCTTCTGCCGTTTTGTGCGCCGGCTGCATTTCATTCAAAGCCAAACTAAAAACTTTTAACGCCTGCAGTATATTTGCTCTCTCCTTATCCCCCAGCTGGGGCAGCTCACGCACAACATCATTTAAGCTTTTAGCCTCTCGCCCCTCATGTCCCCGCAAATCTTTTACTAGCTCAATATAACTTTCCTCTGTATTCGAACCAAGCATCTCTGCCACCTCACGACCTAACAGGTCGTTACCTGAATCTTGTTCTTGCATCCTTTTACCTACATATTTATCAACGTCCATAACCAAATCTTCCGGTAACGGTTGTTCTAACTTCTCTACTATTCGATCAGCCTGCTCTGCCTCCCCTTTATCTGGCACAAACTCGCCCTCCGGCTGCTTCGATTGCCTCATCTGTTTTGGTTCCAGTTCTCCTATGGCCATCAACTAATTATCTCACAGTACAACTAGATAATAAAAACAATTTTTATTTACATATAACCCTAGTTTCCGTCCTCTCGCTCACCGCCTGCCGCCGGCTCAGTCCCTGCTCTTGTGCATACACCTCTGCTCTATTAATAATTCTTGCTCTGCACCTAGCCAACGCATCCACCTGATAAACCAAATCTATCTGTCTACTTTCCCCGCCTGCCAATTCCCCCATTTCACATATCACATCCCTACGGCTTACCCTGCAACTACCACTAGATTTTTCTGCCACCAAGCGCAAATCACGATCAAAGCTGTCCTTAATTATTACTCCACTTGCCACCCCCATACCCATATTCTCCACCCTCACTTGATAGTTTACTTCGTTACCTGGTGCCGTCTCCAACGCCCCTTGTCTAATCAGCCCCAACTTAAACACGCCCCCACTCACACCCGGCACCGACGTCGGTACTGGACTAACCATCGGCGTCTCCACCCCTGCTACTCCTAATACTTTCGCTGCGTCCAGATAGCCCTTATAACGCTCGTTCCATAAACTTGCCTTTTCCCCTGTAAACAAGCCGCCATTCTTGATGGCCGCTATCACCTCCATTGGACCAGCCCCAGGGTGACTCGCTAAATATAACCCTGCCACACCCGCGGCCAACGGTGCGCTCATTGATGTCCCTGACATACTCCGGTAACGATTCCCCAGTACGGTGCTAATTATTCTTTTCCCCGGCGCTGCAATGTCAACGCATCGGCCGAAGTTGCTGAACGAGGCTGGCTCCCCGTCTTCATCGATCGCCCCCACCCCTAACACCATATTAATGCCAACCGGCTCGCTGCATACCGGCGCTAGGTTCAGCAATCCCGTATCGCCACCCTGGTTACCGGCTGCCGCCACGACCACCACACCAGCCGCGTAAGCGTTTTCTATTGCTTCCTCGATTATTTGCGACCGCCCGCCGGCAATACTTAGATTAATTACTTTCGCTCCGTTGGCTGTCGCATAATCTATCCCAGCCGCAATGTCCGCCTCCCGACCTAAGCCATACCGATTCAATACCCGCACCGACATCACCCGCGCTTGCCAATCCACCCCTGCCACACCTATCCCATTGTTTCCCTCTGCCGCCGCAATCCCTGCCACATGCGTCGCATGTGTATTCGCATATCCGGCCGGCTTATTTTCCACAAAGTCCCACCCTGCTACATCGTCAACAAATCCATTACCATCATCATCTTTGCCGTTACCTTGTGCTTCGCGGGAGTTTAACCAAATCTTGTGCTGTAAATCTTCATGCGTCAGATCAACCCCACCGTCCACTATCGCAATAACCGTACTAGCCAAGCCGGTTGTCTTATCCCATGCCAGCACCGCGTTAATATCCGCTTGCGATTGGCTAGTGTTCAATAATCCATACTGTTGATTAAAGTAAGGATCGTTCGGTACCATCGCCTCTCTATATATTTGCTCAACCCGAACCTCCGTCACTATCTTATCCTTTTTTAGCTCTTCTAGAACACTGCTCAATTCACCTGACGGCACCGTCACCACCCGCCAACGCCTCAAGTCACCAGCTATTTTACGCTTTCCGGCAGCCACATAATCACGCGGCTTCCGTCGACTAATCAATCTTACTTCTCGTGCCCCCAATACCCCCTTCTGCCATCCCGCTGTTTCGCCTTTCCAGTCACGCAGCTTCACCAACACTCTCAACTCATCTTTATTGGTCACACCAGCCCATACCTGCATCGGTAAAATTAAACTAAGGCTAGCAGCCACTATCAACCCCACCGTTAGTAAATGTATTTTTGTCATTCTTAAGCTTAACAATATATTATTGTTAAGATCATAAAATAATTAAAAGTCTTTTATTATTCAGCCCCAATCTCTTCAATTTCACCCGACCCAAATAATTTAGCAAACACATCCGGCTTAACCGCCAGCTCCTCGGCTGGTCGATCAATCGTGACTACTTTGCCATAATCCGTCAGGCTTATCTCCAGCGTGGCAAAATCAAATTCATTGCCATTACTCAGCGGCCGAACAAAATTAGCTTTAATCTGTCGTAACTGATCATTATTCTTAGACACCCACACATCCAACTGCTTTACTCTATTGGCCGCCAACAAACGCGCCACTGTATCTAGCCCTTTATTGTCCGAGTTGCTCATCCGCCAAGCCTCTTGCACTTGCTTGCTTGCCTCATCTGACACCGTGCCGGCAAAATGCCAAGTTGATTCCGCATCAATCTTTTCTGTGCCTTGATAATTCAACCCTTCTCCTAGTTTTTGCAGCACCGCAAGTGCCAGTCCGTCTTGCTTAATAGTCATCAGCCGGCTTGGTACATATGTCCACTTACCACTCAAATTGCCGCTCGGGTTCAGCAGTACTGGAAATTCGCTCAACTTAAAAGCTGTCGCATCCTCCAACACTCGCATCTCGCCTTTGGCAAAGAAAATATTTCCCGGACCCTTAGCTTCTAAATTCATGTCACCCGCCATTTCCAATGCTTGCTCGCCTTTAACTACGTCGCCATTTAAATCAATCGTCACTTTTGTCAGCGGTCTCTGTTTACTACGCATTCGCTCGGGCAAATTTATCGACAAACTCACTTCGCTATGCAATCCTCCTGCCTGCTGTAATTGTTCGGCCGCCTTTTCCATGATAGCCGTCCCTTTTTTCGCTTGGCTAGCCTGCGCCCATGCCATTACCGCTAGCAACATGAGAACTACTACTCCCGCACCAAACAAAAGTTTTTTCCTATTATCTTTCTCCCCCATAAAAATACTTTATAGATTTGCTATTACTCTACAGCCTGATCATCCTCCGGTTGTCGCCTACCATTAACTCAGCCGCGTCAGCACTCTTAGCCCGATAGCTTTCCCTTTACGCTCGAAATGCCAGGCAACTGCCAATAATAACACGCTCGCGGCAAAAAACATACCCCACAGACGATTATCTTTGTGCCCCGCCAACCAGTACGCTTGTCCTGTTTCTCCCGCCACGGGGAATCGTTTCAATAATCCATTCCCAGCCAGCTTAACCTGTCCGTTTCCGCCCCGATGATCGCTGACTACTGCCGCTACCCTGCCATTGCTTTCTTCTGTGTCCTCGCCCCCGCCGCCACCCACACCATTTGCCTCAGCAATTTCTTCCTCGTTATCCTCGCCCTGGCTAGGCTCTTCCGGTTCCTTCGGTTCTTCCACTTTGGCAATCTCTGGACAGCCAGACTGCCTCTCATCAGAAATTTCTCCTCCCGTATTTTTGTTAGTCTCATTATCACCGGTCGATGCTTTTACCCCCAAGCTATTAAATATATCTGCCCAATTGCTGCTATCTATTGACCACCCACCCACACCTGCCATTTGACTCTCATTAACCTTATTGCTTATTGACCCGTCGACACAACCAGCACCTGTTAGTATTTCCCCGCCGCCAGTGTTCTCGTTCGTTTTGTTGCCGCCAGTATTCAGTATCAGATCCACAATATTATCTATTACTCCCTTATTCGCCATTTCCGCCAACAGGTTATATAAAGCCTCCACCTCATTATCATTCTCCGATGAGGCTCCAGTTAATAGATTGCTCAACTGCACTTCTATTTGTCGGTCGTTATCTTCCCAACCGGCCGCCAACATAATCTGGTTAACTAAGTTGCCGATGCCGACATTGGCGTCGATCATTCCCGTCAAGATGCTTCCGCCAATGGTATTCTGACTGGCTTCGTTATTGCCCGTGTTAGCCAGTGCCCCGAAAATCGTGCTCACGTTAGCCTCATTATTAATTGTTAGCAATCTCTCCTCATTCAATCGAACTTTTATCTTGTTTTGCGACTCAAAACCAGTCGTGTCATTTAAGCCATTAACTATCAATCCAGCTACTGGATCCATCACGACACCCGTTAAGTTAGCCGCCGCTCTCGAGTGTAAGGCCAACACACCATCACCCGTCTCTATACCTCCACCCAACGTATTTCGGTTAGCCATGTTTCCCCCAGTTTCGATATTTGCGTCTAGTAAAGTATTAATATCTGCCTGATTATCAATACTAACTTCCTGCCGACGATTCACGTCTACCTCAATTTCATTATCAGACTCCGCTCCAGTCACTGCGTTAGACGCATCAACCGTTACTGTTGGCGCCTGGCCTCCAGTTGCTGCCAGCAGCGAAGATCCGCCATACAATAAGTCTCCAAACCAATCGCCAAATACGTTCACCACTGCAATAAACAGCGATCCATCCTTAACTGTTGTGTTAGCCACGTTGATCGCCGTGACCTCAATATTCGCATCTCCTGTCTGAATGTTCCCGGCTCCCGTGTTTTTGTTGGCACTGTTCTGTCCGGTAATCGCCTGAGCTGTTACTTCGTTGTTTATAACCGCATTATTATTCACCAAAGTATCGTCATAACTTTCCTCACTGACGTCAATATTGTTGTCTGAATTTGCGCCGGTCTGACTGTTTTGCGCCGCAATCTCACGCAGTGTCTCATCTTGCGTCAAGGCTCTGACCTGGCCTTCTTCACCCACCATAAATCCCAGCCACCTATTCAAAGCATTCACCACTACCAAGCCCCAATTGCCCCCTTCTACCGTGGTGTTGGCTAGTGAGATATTACTGGCTGTTACCTTGCCGTCGCCCGTCACAATGCTCCCACCGCCTGTGTTAGCCATTGCCTCATTCTGACCTGTGATGGCATCCGCTCTCACTTGCGTATTAATATCCGCATCATTATTTATGTCAGTCGTCTGCTCCTCTGTCACTTCCACGTCAATTCGATTGTCTGACTCCGCTCCCGTTCCATTACTGTACGCATCCACCGCCAAATTACCAAAACCAGCCGCTGCCGCTAAAGCACCAAATTCCGGCAAAACAATATTTCCGTTCAAGTTGCCAAAAATGTCCGCTACCGTCAGCCACAGGCCGCCGTTGATCACCGTTGTATTAAGTAAATTCACTAGCGTCGCCGCAATATTTGCATCGCCGGTTGCTATCGAACCCCCACTGGTATTTTTATTCGCTTCGTTTTGGCCGCTGATAGCCGCTAAATCTAAAATATTATTTATCACGCCATCATTTTGCACCTCGGTCAGCTTATCCACTATCGTGTTAATGCTAACCTGATTATCCGAGTTCGCTCCGGTCGTGTCATTTACTGCCCTCACTGATCCGCCACCGTCTCCTGTTAGACTGCCCAACATAGCGCCAAACTCTAACATTAAATCTCCATTGTAATCGCCGTCATAGCCATTAACATTTAAACCGGAAGAACCACCCAAAGTAGTAAAATTATCGTTTTTAACCTGTGTCACACCGATACTCGCATTACCCGTCGTTATGCCATCGGCCTGCGTATTTTTATTCTGACTGTTTCCGCCCGTCTTGGCCGTTGCATCCACATTAGTCGTATCATTTATGTTGTTGTTAACCGCAGTATTAGCAGTGCTAGCAACCCCTGCTGTCACATCATTATTTGATCCTTCGCCGGTATTGCTATTTGTTCCGGTAATATCGCTGCCTGACCCTTGCGTCACACCTTGCGCTGCTCCCTGGTTAGCTCCTTGTCTATTATCTGCCACACCTTCCGGCAAAGTGCCTTCCTCATCAGCGCCCAGATCGTCAGCACTCAAACCACCCTGGTCAACACCTTGGCCTGCTCCCTGGTTAGCTCCCTGGCCACAACCCGCCCCCGTACATGCTGGAGCTCCTGTATCCTCTGGGGCACCTGTCTCCTCCGGCGCTCCCGTAGCATTACCCGCCGCATCTACCGCCACTTCATCCGCCAAAGCTATCGCTGGACTTGACACGCTCATCCACAACATAACAAACACTCCTACCACTCTCTTCAATGCTATAAATTTTCTTTTCCTTTTAGACATGTAATTTGGTTTATTATTTAGGATTTTTCGGCTTCGAATTTGTTTTGCCTGCCTGCCGACAGGCAGGGATTTTTTGATGTTTCGGATTAGGGTTTAGCCCTCCTCCTCATGAGGAAGGACGGTTAAGTACCATCCCCCCCACACAAAGACAACAACTAATTAATTAGCTGTTGTTAGCGCTGTTAGTGATATTGATTTCTACATCAACATCTCCGCTTGTTTGGCTGCCTGCCTCGGTGTTTTTGTTCTGTTCATTATCACCGGTATTGGCATCGACATCTACATCGTTGTCGATTTCGGCGTCGTTATCGACGTCTACATCAACATCGTTATCGACATCTAGCGTATTCTCGTTATCAGAATCCGCGCCGGTTGTGTCGTTGGTAAAGGTACCTTCGACTTCAACATCGCTCAAGCCAGCACCTGCTACACTTGAACCGTTGTTTACGTCATTTACGAGATCAACCAAGACATCAGCTTTACCTGAAGTCTGGTTTCCACCTGTGGTATTTTTGTTCTGTTCATTACCGCCGGTGTGAATGTCAACATCAACTTTATTATCAACGTCGGCATCATTATCGATCTCGAGATCGTAATCATTGTCGATATCAAACTCGTTCTCGTTGTCTGAATCGGCACCGGTTGTCGAGTTTTCTCCTTCGACATCAACTGATACTGCATTACCAGCAGCACCATCTAAGCCGGCTTCATTGTTCGCCCAGTTCGAAATCATTGTTGTTAATGATGCCGCTCCGGACTCTTGGTCGCCAGCTTCGGTGTTCTTGTTCTGCTCGTTGTCGCCGGTCTCGGCGTCAAAATCAAGCTTATTGAAGATATCAGCTATGTTATCGAGATCCAGTTCTACGTCGTTATCAACGTCTAACTCATTCTCGTTATCAGAATCCGCACCAGTCGTGTCATTGAGGAAATCCCCAGTAACATCGAGGTCGCCTTCAGCTGCTCCCATCAAGGAAGAGCCTTCATTGACAACCGTCTCCCATTCGCCTGACACGTCAACCGCGCCCGACTCCTGGCCACCCGCTGTGGTATTCTTTTTCTGCTCATTGCCGCCTGTATCGGCGTCAACGTCAGCAATGTTATCGATATCTTCTGCGTCGTTATCTACGTCTACGTCTAGGTCATTGTCTACATCGTACTCATTCTCATTGACTGAGTCGGCACCGGTTACTAAATTGTCACCAGCTACATTTACGCTGGCGGCCAATACCGGAGATGACACAAACATTAGAGCGAGGGCAGACACGCCTAATAGTGCACGAAGAGTTTTCTTCATCTGTACTCACCTCCTTTCACAAATAATCCACACATGCGTAATATTTTCCGCCTGTTTATAACTAAAATCGTCTACCTAAATAAAAAACACCTATCGTTATTTCCTCCCACACAGACGAACATGAACCGTACTATCCAGTAGTGGTAAGGCCCCCTCCAACTCAAGTGTTTATAAAACCCCCTCTAAAAACACATTTTTTGACCTCATACCTTCGTATCACAATCAGTGGCGCCAGCAAGCAAACTTATCCACAAAAACAGTGGATAACTCAGCTTTTCCACAGGCTAGCTACCAATTTTCATCAAAGAGCCTTCCCCAAACACCGCTCAAAATATTTTCCCCTCCTTATCGCCCATCACAACCACACGCTTTCATCAGGCTTACCGCGTACTCCGCCATCCTCGCACCTTCAAGTTTCCAAAATCCATCAGCGTAAAATCAAACGCTCTCTTTTCTTCGTCCTCGCCGCACCCGGAAAGCTTCGCCTGCATTTGCACGCGTCCATCTATTTCTTCACCATTGACCAAACGCCTAGTTAAACCCGACAGGCTCACTGCCGGAAGCTGCCAGCCGCTAAAAGAATATGTATCGCCGCACTGGCCGCTAAATAATTCCTGGCTCCCAGCAAAACTAACGCCCGCTGGCACTGCTACGTCAGCTGATTCATACCCCGTCGTCCCTGTGTAAGCTAGCTGAGCTGTCCAAGCTATTCGCTCCTCCCCACGCGAGCGAATACTCACGTCAACTTTAGGTACAAATACCAACTCCCCGGATCGCCATTGCAAACTAGGCTTACTAAAAGATAATCTTGTTGTGCATCGGCAAGTTTCCTCTATAGGCGAGACAGCCAGTTCATTTTCTCCAGCTGTTCTTTCCGCTTCCCGCTCCACTCGACGCGCCTCAATCTGTGCCCGTCGTTCGGCCAGACGCTGCTCCAGCTCAGATCGGTCATAAGCAACCACCGGTGTTGCCACCAACAACAATCCTCCCACTACCAAAACCAACCACCCGTGACCACTATTAAATAATGACATAATCTCTCACCCCCTTTTTCTGCATATCTGAGTTAGTCTACAGGACACTAATGCATTCACAACGACCTCTTTGTGGATAACTTTATTTACCCCTTGTACGTTCCTGGAACGTACAAGGGGTTGATTTAGCTTTTTGAGGCAATGGACGTTCCAGGAACGTACAACGAGGTTGCGCCACTTAATTTATTTATTTACCGATTACTTATTAACTGATTACCAGCTACAACTCACACGTCTTTTCTACTTCCGCGTCGCACGTATCTGCCCCTTGTTCTCCCTTCGCCACATCCACCCCCGCCCCACCTGTTAACACGTCATCTCCCTGACCTCCCTTAAGTGAATCATCTTCCCCCTCGCCGTTCAAACTGTCATTACCTAAATCGCCACGTAGGCTATCCTTGCCCGCTCCACCAAATAAAGCATCATTCCCTTCATTCCCGCGCAGTGTGTCTGAACCCTCTCCGCCCAGCAGCACGTCGTTACCTTCCCCTCCACGCAACGAATCGCTACCCGTGCCGCCCAGCAAGCAATCATCCCCACCTAAACCGCGGATCGAATCAGAGCCTTCTAATCCAAAAATTAGGTCGTTACCAGCCGTACCGCGCAGCAGATCAGAACCCGCTGACCCCACCAGTATTTCTCCCGTCAGGTTAAAACCTGTACCGCCGCACTCGACCGGTATTTCCGTCTCCGCTCCCGCTAATCCCAGCGTGATATCAAAAGTCACGCTGTTATTATTAAAATAGTTTCCTATCTCCGGCATAAAAGTAACTGCAAAGGTTATTTCCACCGTCTCGCCAGCACTCATCTCTGCCAAATCCAACACTCCCGGCACCGCACTCTCCCCAAAAAACTGCGCCAAAGTCTTAAACCCTGTCCCGCTCCCTTCGCCATAAACTGACGCACCGTTCACTTTTACCACCACGGCCAGTACGTCAGCCAAGCCACCTACCGTAGCTGTCTGTGCCACCCTCACTCCTACTGTCCGCGTCACCGTATCGTTATTAGTCACCATCACCATCCTTGTTTCTATCTGTCCCGGCATCATATCTGATACCTCGAATATCGGGTCGCCAGTCAGCTCCCCGGCCCAGTCTATCACCAAGTCTCCAGTTTCTCCCTTCGCCATCAATGGCCACCAGCCACTTCTCACGGCCAGTCCGCTCACGGCTCCCAGAGTAACTACCCAAAGAATTAATTTAAACCAAGCTTTTTTCATAATGACTCAGTAGAACTCACACTATTTTGTGGTTCAGATTCCTCCCGCAGCACAAAATCCAACGCATTGTCACCAGAGTCAAAACCATTACCCCTCGTTACGTCAGCTCCACCAGGACCCATCGTCACAGCGTCAGCGTCCGACACAGCCTTTCGTTCAATACTCTCGTCTGCTCCGGGATTTGTCCCAAACGCCACACCCTCCACAAATTGAGTTCCGCCGCCTGTACCCCAAGCTACCTGATCAATAACCAGATTATCATTATCCCGAAGAGCAACGCTGCCACCACCAACTAAATTGCTACCGTTAAATATATCCGCCCCCACAGACGCGTCAAAACTATCATCCGAGGTAGCCCAAAGAAGATAGCCGTGAGCTTGGATTGTCCTATCAATATCCGCATATAACGACGACTCTGTACCTGCACTATTACGCATACGTAAGTCCCAATTAATCAGATTAACGTCATCACTAGTTGGGTTATACAGCTCTACAAAATCCTGATCGGCCCCACCGATTCCAGCAATCTGCACCTCGCTTATTACCACATAATTTGCCGACCCCAGCGAACGATCAACCGTCAACCGCCATGGATCACTCCATGCACTGTAATTCTCACCGTCATATGACCGCACGTGCCACCAATAAACTCCATCTGGCGTTCCTGGCGCTGCTATTTGTGACAATGACAATAAACCCGAAGAATAAGCTACCGGACTAAACTCGGCATTATGTGCCGACTGATATTGGTATTTTATAACACCGCCACATGCCGCCGTCGCCTCCATCCAGTCTAAGTACGGACTAGTCACCCAGTGTGAACCAGCACCAGCCACCATGCCATCCGGTGGATACAAATGCACCGGCGCTGTGGACTGCGTCCAACAACCGGCGGTAAAAGTATTATCCGCGCTGACTTCGCTATCCGTGTACAACGCCCATGTTGATGGCACCATGAAAATCATTGCCCCTGCAAACACGGCCAGTCTAGCCACTACGCTATCCAACGGCACCAACATTTTTTCTCTTCTTACAATTGGTTTAAGCACCATAACAACCTCCTCCTCTTTTCTTTGTCTTTTCAAAACCCGATCAGCCATCTCCGGTATCAGCCTGTTTGCCCTCCCTAATCTCGCTTGTTTTCCCGTCAACTTACCCTTTCGCATCTCCCGCCAAATCACTCTTATCTCTCCTCCAATAACCAGCAACGCTGGCAACAACACAAAAGCAACATACCCTAATTTTGTCTTCCCGAAAGCTAGTGCCTTGCCAATGTATGGCACTAAAAATATCTGTCGTCCTATTACCTGCTCTACCGCCACCAGTCCTTCATCCGGCGTATTATTCGCGTCCCCTTTTGTTACATAATTAACATTACTCTCTGTCCCCCGCACTTCCGCAATTCGGTGCGTCACAATCATTCCACTATTATCTAAACTCTTATAAGCAATCACATCACCGACAGTATAAAGCGGTCGGCCCTTAATTTCTTTATCGAAGTGTGGCCGCACCACTACTAAATCACCCACTCCGATAGCCGGCGCCATGCTACCCGAGCGGACAATTAAGCCCTGGTTGCCAAACACTGGCACCACTAAGATCAATAATCCCGTGGCTACCGTAGTCACGCCAATTAACACCATCCATCCGGCTGTTCGACCTACCGTCCGCCACCACTTATTTTTTGTCGGCTGCTTAATCATTTTTTCTTCCCACCTTACCCCTCCTGCTAGGACAAACCTACTAGTTCAAATAAAGCCCAAGTTTGTCCTAGCAAAATTCTCAACTACCGCTGTACGTTTATACGTCGGTATCGTCGTAGGCCACTAAGTTCTCTTCAAAGAGATACTCACTAGGATTCCAGCCCGTCATCTGTCCACCACTCCAGTCCGAACTCAAGACCACCCACAGCTTTGCCCCCTCGCCATTAGCATCTGTCGCTATGGGCAAATCTGCGTTAAGATCGACGTCTCCGCTAGTATTGGCGCTTCCATCATTGTCGGTCGTAAACGAGCCAAGATTAAATCCGCCCGCCCCTGGCCATGGATCAGGATAATAGATCAAAGAGTATCCCGTATTGGCATTCATCCCCCTGACCATCAAGTCGTAATCGAACGTAGCCTTTGCCGTCACGAAACTTAGGCTGCCGTACCGGCCGTCATTGACGATATTCCAGGCGGTGTCTTTGTTCTCCAGCTCCAAGAAGGTTCTCTCGCCGCAAACGAAGTTATCGTTATTCCTTGCTTGTACCGCCATAAACGACATATCGCCCATCAATTTGTCCGTCTGCGCCGCATCCGTCACTAACGATCCGTCGCACGTAAATCCCGGATCTGTCGCCGGACTATCCCCTTCATCAGTTGTCACTGCGTTCTGCGTGAGGGTCCCAAAACAAAACGCTTTGCCTATATGCACCGTTTGTTCTCCTGGCAACGGACTAGGTGTGACTCCGAACAGATTGTTCCGACTATCCACGATCGGAAATGTCTGTCCAACGTTATTAGCGCCGCTGGGCAAGTCCGCCGGCGTCCCCGACATCACCACTCGCTCATTATTCTCCAGCACATTATTTCCATTATCAGCCCAGAAAATGAAACTTAATTCATTTCTAAGATCGCCATCCCATAAGTCACTATCCGCCTCACTGCACGTTCCATCATCCTCCAGTTCCGGTTCGGTACAATCCACGTCGTCGTCCTGCGTCACCTTCAAGTTCGCACAAACCCACGATGGATTATCATTCACCTTAAGACTAATCGTGTCCTCTTCCCAATCACCCGGCTTTAAATCCGAATAATTAAAGAATAAATCATCACTATTAAGATCTTTCAGTGGCCAGCTGGAACCTGACTGTGGTTCTCCGTTATACCAGGCATCATTTCCCACCTGCAGATCAATTTCGCCCGCCGCGAATACGTTACCAGAGCTCGTCTCGCTATCGCTGAAAAAAGCAAACGTTGCTCCCACCACGAAAGCGGCGGACGCGAAGATAGACAACGCACTAAACACAATTCGTTTATTCATCACTTTTCACCTCCTTCCGGATCATAAGTTTTCCCAACTATCACGCCATACAAAAAACACAGATTATTTCTGCGTTTTGTATCGGATGTTAGTTTTTAGCTGCACTACTACTTTCCCCAGCGTGCACGCTAGTAGGGATTAATAGGAGTATCCCCCTTCCCTCCATTACTCAACTATATTATAGCACTAATTTACTCTTATCGTTATCCACCAAAATGCCCCAACGTAATTTCCCAAGTTTCTTAACAACCAAACCAGCCTTCCGGCCGGTGAAAACTTCCCTTTTGTCTATTTTTCATTTTTTACTTTCACCTTCACTTTACCGATTCCCTTGTCTGCTGCCTTAGACATAGTTACTTGCAATATCCCCTCTCCCAAGTCTGCTTCGGCCGAACCCTGCTCCACCATCATCAATGTGTTGTCTAGTAAGCTTTCCAGCTCTGCCCACGGCTCCCACCTCACCAGTCTCATCTTTTAGCGCCTCCTGTTTGTTGGATTTATGTTAAATTTATATAAACTCTTTTCCAGCATACTCAAACTTTCCTAGCTTCAATAGAACCTAAACTACCTCCACCATCTTTGCTTCTCTATTAATTATCTATGCGTATCAGCACTAAAATATTACTTGCCTTGTTAGTTCTTCTAGTTGGTGCTTCTATCTTTTTTTACCTTAGCGGCGTTATATCGAAGGACCGTGGCTTACCCGGCCCCCTCCGTGGCCCTAAAGGCTATCCCGGTAATCCGCTCACTGTGGCCGGAATACTAGCCGAAACAAATAAACATCGGCAAATCAATAACTTGGCTCCTCTGGTACTCAATTCAACCTTGAGTCAGGCAGCCGATAATAAACTTAAGGACATGTTTGCCAGACAATATTTTGATCACGACTCACCAGATGGCATCGGCCCAGCCGATATCGTCGATCGGGTCAATTACCAGTATTTGCGTATCGGCGAGAATCTCGCCTTAGGCAACTACGCTGACGATACCGACTTGGTTCAAGCCTGGATGGACAGCCCTGGTCATCGCGCCAATATTTTAAGCCAGGGATTTTCAGAAATCGGCATTGCGGCCACCGCCGGCAAATTCGACGATCGATCAACTTGGTTAGCCGTACAAACATTTGCCTTACCCGCTAACGCATGCCCCCAGCCGGATGAAACAATTCAACAATCATTCAATGAACAACAGACAACTTTGAGCCAATTAGCCGATCAGTTAAGCACTACAAAAAACGACTTGCAGCAACGCCAAGAACGTATCGACGCCTTGCTTGCTGACGCCACGCGTCTGTCTAACTCTGGTAACGAAGAAATTGCGCGGGGCAACACCATAATAAAAGAGGGCAAAGACTCCCAAGCCCCCAATACACCTAGTGATGCTGACGCCTTATATAAACAAGCCCGACAACTCCAGCAAGACGGCCAAACCTTGCAGCAGCAAGCCACCACCGCCAGCAATACCGCCTCTTTGCTCAACCAAAAACAAACCACCCAACTCGCAGATTACAATAACCAAGTTACTACTTATAACCAGCTAAACGAAAAATTAGCCAGCCTGTCTGACCAGCTCAATCAACAAATCAATACCTACAACGATTGCGCTAATCAATATTTAGAATAAATCGAAATGGCTATGCACCCACTGCCATTATACGTAGTGGTTCCTCGCTCCATAGATCATTCAACCGTCTCTCTTCTATGGTCTTTTTTATTCCTTCCGCCAACGAAAACTCACTCTTCACCCCCACCAGTTCAGCCATTTTTTTGGTGGAAGCGAGTCGACGTGCCACCTCTCTGTTTCTGGCTGGTAAAAACTTTAACGCGTCCTGGCCTTTTGTCCCGGCTACCCCATTAATCAAAACAGCCAAATCTAATATACTTGCTTCACGTCCTGAACCAACATTGATTACTTCCCCCCACGATCGCTGGCCCTCGGCCGCCGCCAATGTCATCCGCACATTATCCGCGACATATACAAAATCCCGGGTCTGTCGGCCATCGCCAAAGATTGTCAGATTTTTTCCCGCCAACGCCTGGTTGATAAAGATTGATACCACAAACCCATAGGCCGTCCCGATCTGTCTCGATCCGTAAACATTAAAGAAACGCAGACTGACCGTGGGAATACGATGTTCCTGCCACAACGATGCAAATAAATGCTCCCCGTATAGTTTTACTGCTGTATATGGCGTCCAGCCAATTATCCCATCTTGCTCCTTCTCCGGCAGCCGACGAGGATTGCCATACACTTCAGAAGATGACGCAAAAACTATCTTTTCTACCACTCCCTCTTTCGCCAACCGCGCCAAATTTCGCATACCCAATACATCATTCAGTACTCCTATCGGCGCTTCCTCTGTTCGCTGCACTCCCACCTGTGCTGCGTAATGGAACACCGCTTCAAACTTGTTCCCCAAGAGCTGCTTCATGAAACGCCAATCATTTACATCACCCTCTATACCTTGCACCCCTTTCAACTCAGCAATATTGGCCTTTTTGCCCGTACTAAAATTATCCAGACAAGTCACTTGATAACCTTCGTCCACTAAGGCAGCGCACATATGTGAGCCAATAAATCCTGCCCCACCTGTCACTAATGCTCGCTTCATAACAATAATTTCCTTAAATTGCCCTAATTAAAAATAAAAATGGAGGTGCTTCTCAAAAAGCAATCCCTCCACTCCAGCTTTTCCCCGTCGATTAAACTTATTCTCCACTATAGGATAGTTAATCAATTATGCAAGATCCCCTGCCCTGTTCCGCAAGTCTGTTCGACAAACTAGACGCATTATCCTACTCTTCCAACTTATGAAAGGTATTCTTCCGATAAGCATAAATACTATATTCTGGTGTTTTATTAGTGGCCTGCGCTATCTATCAGACCATTCCTCAAACAACAACTCTCCACGCCCCTTATCCAACGCCCAATTGTTATCTGCCGCTAAGGACGTCGCCGTGTGTTTGCCTGCGCATAACGAAGAATTGGTCCTCAAGGATGCCATTGATTCATTGCAAAGACTTGTTCCCGTTCGTCAGATCTACGTGGTTAGCGATGGTTCACATGACCAAACAGCCCAGATCGCCCGCCAAATGGGTTGCATCGTCCTAGAACAAAACCCCGGTCTTGGCAAAGCGAAAGCCCTGCAGAAAATCATTGCCTACTTTAGATTACTCGACCGTTATCACTACCTGCTGATTGCTGATGCTGACACTATTTTCGATCAAAATTTCTTACGCCATGCCTTGCCGTTATTTGATCCTGCCAAACATGTGGCCGTCGTCGCTGCTTATACTAAAACGCGCTGGCAGAAACATCCCGGTTTTTCCCGACGCATGCTTTTTGTCGCCTATCGCATGCGGTTATATGGTTTTATCCAGCCCATCATTATGTATGGCCAGACCTGGCACCACACCAATGTTAATCCGGTGATTCCCGGATTTGCCTGCCTCTATCGCACTGACATTTTGCGCCACCTCAACTTTTATGCCCCCGGCGTTATTCTCGAGGACTTTAATATGGCCTTCCAGCTGCACAAACAAAAGCTCGGCACTATCGCTCACCACCCGTCCGTTATCGCTACCACCCAAGACCCAGATAACTTTGCCGATTATCGCTCGCAAATACTGCGCTGGAACCTAGGCTTTTTCCAGACGATCAAATACTGGGGCGTCTGGCCATCCTTTTTCTGGTTATCACTTGGCGTGTCCTTAATCGAAACTTTTATTTTTGCCTTGCTGCTTTTTATTATTCCCACCCTTCTTCTTCTCGCTCTCAGTTATTACTTTGTGCCCAACCTCTTCCCCTCCGATAATTCTGCCTTGATCTGGCTAAGTACCCACTGGATTGAATTATCAACCATCTACGCCTTCCTGATACTAGCCGACTACCTTATTACTATCTTTGTCGCTTTCAAAGAACAAGAGGATAAACTATCCATCTACGGTCTTGTCTTCATCTTTTTGCGCTATGTAGATGCCGCCATTTTCCTCTATGCCTTCAAAGAAGCCATTGCCACAAAATCATCTGGTGTTTGGGTGCCTCCCGAACGCCGCTCGGAGCCATCTCCTCAACAATAAGAGATTACCACTGCCTAATTGTTTGTTTTGCCCCTCTCTACAAAGCACCAAATTTTTCCCAACCTTGATTGTAGGTAACAACTTCAATACCGCTATCGCTAATTGTCTGTAACATTTCTTCTAGATCAGACGGCGTAGTGAAATAAGCATCATCGCCCATTTCCGCAATCTTATGGTAAACAATCACGATCCACTGCCCCTTATTTTTTGCTTCATTAACCCAATCAGCAATCGTCGCGGAATCTGTTGCTGTCGTTACCCCATGTACCTTAACCTCCCAGGGCAATATACCTACCGGATTGCTTCCTTGTTCATAAGCCCGGACTGATTTGTAAGACTTGGTCCCCAAAGCCATAATCTCTGCGTTGTAAGCGCCAAACGGTAAAGCAAAATGGTTAACTACTAATCCCTTGCGTTCCAGTTGCCGCTTTGAATTATTTAGCTCTTGTTTAACCTTATTGACTGATAACGTAGTCAGGTCCTCGTGCGTTATACCATGAGAAACAACTTCCCAACCCTTTCGTTGTAACGCTTGTAGTTGTTCCCAGCCCATAAATCCATCCTCGTCAACCATTTCGGTAATTACCGCGGTTGACCCTTGCCAGCCCTGCTTTTCCATGGCCGGTAGTGCCTCTTCGTAAGTACTCAATTCTCCATCATCAAACATAATAGTGACCACTCCCACTCCCGGTTCATGCTCCTTTACAGCAATATCATCAAACCACGCTTGCCCCCTGGCGTCACCTAGAATCGGCACCAGGAAGATATGATCGATTGGCTGATTCACAGCCGCTAACGTCCCGGTATTAAAGCCAATCCATCGCCAGCCAAACGTGCCAAAATTGGGTACCGAATTCCAATAAACCACGGAACCGTCCTGTAAATATATTTCCGCGTATAAGCTAGCTCCGAACCACCCACCTGCTTGATTTACAATCCTATCACCTTTTATGTATCCAGTAATTTGCACCGGTTTTATTTCTCCTTGTTGCAAATCAATCCTCTGGTAAGCCCCGGCCGTCCCTGGATTACTGCGATCGCTCTGCAAAGTAATACCCCATGCCCCCGTATGCGCTGCCTTTACTCTTTTATATCCCTGTTCATACGGCAACCACCCGGCGGCCACTTTTTTATCAGTCCCCGTCGCTTGGTCTTCAAAGCCAGGATTTATTATCGAGCCAGCCACTTGTGCCTTTGCTCCACCCGTCGACCACACCATACTGCCCGCTATTAATAAAGTTACAAAAGTAACATTGACAGCCTTGCCAATAAAACCACTTAATATATTAGTCATGGATAATATCTTATTTATAAAATCTATCAATCCTATCACGGCCATTAACAAATACAAATACTTAGCCATTACTATTATAACAAGTGTTTTTATTGCCACTATAACTTTTTTTATTAAACCTACGCTAAATACCATCACCTCCATACCTCCTGGATCTGTTCTGCCCGCATCTACCCCAGCATCACCCCTGATAAAGTCTGTCCGCGTCGACTTATCCTCCATGGACATACCTGAAAATCAAGCTGCTTTCCGCCAACAACTTATCAGTCAATTAACCTCTGCCGGAGCCAACACAGTTTTTATTAATCCCTGGAGCGATGGGAATGCTAACTATCATAGCTCCCTTGCTCCCATAAGTCCCTTTGGACAACAGCAATGGCTTGAGAAATTTATCACCGAAGCCCACGCCGCTCATTTACAAGTATATGCTTGGTTCGTAGTCGGCAAAGACAATTTTCCCGCGCAACAACATCCCGACTGGTACGCCCGCACGATCAACAACGAACCTTATAATCAAACTGACGAGCCGGGCATTAATTTGCCTTTTGCTTCTTTAGCTCATCCCGACTTTATCAAATATCACTTACAGGTGATTAACGAAGTCAATCAATTACCCCTCGACGGCTGGGTAATATCAGAACCTTTAATTGGTTGGGGTGACAAAGACGATAGCTTCTACACTGACTTCTCTGATCCCGCCATCTTTATATATCAGCAAGCAGGCATCCACCAACCCACTCAGCTCATAAAAAATCTTAATCTTTCCGGCCAATCATCTGATCTTGAACTATACGATCGCCTAGTCAATGCCCGGGCAGGCATAGTAACAAACTTTGTCGCCCAGACAATGCAACAAGTCAGGCGACACGCTAACCGACCCATTATTATCACTATTTTTACCGAGCCGGACGCTCGAGGTAATTTACTATCGTCCAGTGCTATTAAAGAGTGGCTGGGTACGGATATTGCCGCACTGTCCTCACTGCAACCAAATATCATTGAAATTCAAAGTCTTTTCCTCGACTTCGAGCATCCCCAGCCACCCAACTGGACAGCCTCCATGGTTCGGCAATTCAAACAACAGCTCAAGAGTGATATTCCCGTAGCCGTCAGCGTGCAAGGTTTTGCCAGCGAAGACCCTCTGCCTCCCGCTCAATTTGCTGCTGCTATAACTGCCGCCACGCAAGAGTTCCCCGCCGGCGTTTCATTTTACGCCTATCACACACTCACCCCCCAACACTGGCAGCGACTATCCAGCCTTTGGAAAACAAAATAATTTTCGCAGAAGCCCCAATTTATTTCTATTCAATTTACTGCTGTCTCAGTGGAGCTTAGGCGCCATCCAAAAATAACTTGACCAGATCTCGTTCAATATGCGTCGAGATACGGCTTTTCCAATTGCCTGCCGGCCATAGCTTTCTTGACCACCGTAACTTTAGCGAAGGTGGTAGCGACGGCTGGAGCGAACCAGGAGCCGTAGCCAAGCTACGGTGAGTGGTTCGCGACTGAAGAAAAGTCGTAGATTGGCGCATAGTGGGCGAGAAATGGTTAAGTTATTTACGGATGGTGACTTACCTCGTTTGTTCTTTATCGCTTCTTAACATCTCGCCAGTTTTGGCCAACCGCCACTTCCACTTCCACTGGTACATCCAGCTTAACTGCTCCCTCCATAATTTCCTTCATTACTCGCGCAATTTTTTCCGCCTGCTCTTCTGGCACCTCGCAAACTAGTTCATCATGCACGGTTAATACCATTCTTGCTTCCACAAAATCCCGCCGCAGCACCGCTGCTAAATCTATCATCGCTTTCTTTAGTATATCCGCCGCCGTACCCTGTACCGGAAAATTAAAGGCTGCCCTCTCCGCCCCCGATCTCACCATTGGCGCTCGCGAATTTATCTCCGGGATATAACGTCGTCGTCCCAACAAAGTTTCCACAAACCCCAGCTCCCTCGCTTGCTTAACTGTGGCATCAATCCATCGCGTAATCCCTTCATACTGCTCCTTATATCTCTCAATAAATGATCGCGCTTCCTCCACTGATACGTCAGCCGAACGAGCAAATTTTTGCGCACCCATGCCGTACAACACGCCGAAATTCAGTGTCTTAGCTTGCCGCCTCTGTTCTTCGGTCACCTGACTTATTTCTACCCCATGCACCCAAGCCGCTGTTGCCCGGTGAATGTCTTCACCAGCTCTAAACGCGTCCATCATTTTTTCATCACGCGCAATATGAGCCGCCACACGCAATTCCAGCTGGGAGTAGTCCGCTTTCACTAGTCTCATCCCCGGCTCAGCAACAAATGCCGCCCGAATTTCTTTGCCTAAGTCTGTTCGCACTGGAATGTTCTGCAGGTTCGGATCAGAGGAAGATAGTCTCCCCGTGGCAGCTACTGTCTGATTAAATTTGGCGTAGATTCTGCCCGTCTGTTTATCTGCCAATCCCGGCAACGTCTCAATATAAGTATTCAGTAACTTGCTGACTTCCCGATAGTCTTCTAGCCAGGCAATAATCGGGTGCTTCCCTTTAAGTTTATCTAGCTCAGCCGCTGCTGTAGAAAATCCCGACTGCGTCCGCGTAATGCCGACTATTGGCAGCTTCAACTCTTCGTATAATACTGTTCGCAATTGCCGTGTAGAGTTAACGTTGAATTCCTTCCCCGCTGATCGCCAAATCTTCTCCTGTAGACTATTTCGTCTTTCTGCCACAATTTTACGCAGCTTCTCCAGCTCCTTGATATCAATCATCACTCCCGCCAGTTCCATCTCCGCCAATATCGGTATTAGCGGCATCTCTAATTCCTCAAATACACGCGTTAGCCCCTGCCCAGCCATCTGCTTCTCAAAAACCTCATACAATTGCCACGCTACCATCGCATCCTCGCAGGCATACGGCGCCACCTGCTCCAAAGGCACATCACTCATAGCCAGCTGCTGCTTACCAGTGCCAATCAAGTCCGTTATCGGTATGCAGCTATAACCCAGCTCTTGTTCTGCTAACATATCTAGACCGTACTGCCTTGACCCTGGATTCAATAAATAACTCGCCACCATTGTGTCAAAAATAATCGGACCTAAAGTGATTCCCGACTGCGCCAGCACCTCGACGTCATATTTCAGGTTATGACCGATCTTGCCCACCTGTGGATTTTCCAGCAGCTCTCGCCATACCATCACCTGCTTGCGATCAGTCGGTGCGTACCAAGCCTCAATCTTCTGGCCATTTTTTACCGCAAAACTTAAACCCACAATCGGGTATTCCCTCGCTCCTAATCGGTCATTCTCCGTGTCTACCGCCACGTACTTCTCCTTATTTAAACGTTTTATCAGCTCCTGCTGCTGTCTCTCACTCTCCACTAAATAAAAATCATTCATTTGCCCGCGCGCCACTTTCCGGCTCGATCTTGCCGCCAGTTGATCAGGCAAAATACGTTTTAATCCGCGCGACTTTGGATCCGCTGGCACCAAACTTGTTTTCTCGTGCAATTTAGTCAAATCTTCTGACGCCTCTTGGTTTCTAAAAAGCGTGGGCTGCACTCCGCCTCGTGCGCTCCGCGGCAATCTTCCTAATAAACTGCGAAATCCCAGCTTCTCAAATACCTGCCTTACCTGCTCCACATCAAAGTCATCAAGCTTCGCGTCATCTATATTAAACTTTATTTTCACATTTCTTTTTATTGTCGCCAGCTTTCGGCTAAACAGCGCTGCCTCCCGCTGATCCTCCAGTCGACTTTTCACCCGCGGCACTACTTCCTCCAGATGAGCATAAATTTCTTCAATCGATCCGTATTCGCTAACCAAGTCCTTAGCCGTCTTATCACCTATCCCGCGCACCCCTGGAATGTTATCTGAAGGATCGCCAGCCAACCCCTTATAATCCGGCAGCAGCAACGGCTCAAAACCATATCGCTCACGCACCAATGCTTCGTCGTACAGCACCGTGTCGCTCATCCCTCTTTTTAATGTAAAGACTGTCACGTCATCATTCACCAGCTGCAGCGTGTCCTTATCGCCAGTTACCACCACCACTTTAGCTTTCCCGACCATCTGTTTAGCCAAGGTGCCAATAATATCGTCCGCCTCAAATCCTTGTTTATCAATAATAGGAATGTTAAACGCCGTTAACACCTCCCGTACCACTACGAATTGTGCAATTAACTCATCGTCCGGTTTTTTTCGATGCGCTTTGTATTCCTGATATGCCAGATGTCGAAAGGTTGGCCCTTTTAAATCAAAAGTAGCTGCCACGTGCGTCGGCTTAACCGTCTTCAGCATTTTCAGCAGCATCGTGGTAAACCCATAAACAGCTCCAGTCGGTTGACCTTCTTTAGTTGTCATTGGCGGCAACGCATGATACGCCCGATGAATCAATGCGTGCGAATCTATTAAAGCAAGTTTTATCTTTCCCTTTTTGTTTTTCATCTCATTCTTCTCTACTCATCTTGGTTCTATTACTACAGTCCTTTCTTCTAAATTCTTACCATGGGCAAACTTTATCCGCCACATGTTCTCCTGCCCTACTATTCCCGCAATGCCGCCTTCTCCTAATCGATCAGCCCATTCAATAACAGTCAGCCGGTCTTTTTTTTCTGCCTGTTCTAAAACATCTTTGACCGCTGGATCACTAGCTACTTCGTCCATCGACAAGCGATACAAGTCAACATGCACCAACTTCCCGAAGCCCTCCCCTCCTTTACCAGGGGGAAGATTATATTCCGCCACAATGGTAAACGTGGGCGAAGTAACTGATTCCTTCACACCCAAAGTTTTCGCCAGGCCTTGAACAAACGTTGTTTTACCCGAGCCTAACTCGCCAAAAAGTAATAATATTTCTCCCCCGCGCAATTCCTTTGCCAATTCTCTGGCTAACGTCCGCATACTTGATGCACTGTGCACAACTTGCTTCATACGAAACTAACTTTACTGCTCTTAATAACCAAGCCGTTCATATTATGAATATATCATTTTAGATAAAAAACGGGGCCTCAAAACAAATAAGTACCCCGCTCGGTTCATCCTGCCCCTACCCCTTGATCTTCTTACTCTTCTCCTGATCCATTACATTCCGAGCAATCTCCCGGAACACCAGACTCTCCACCACATTCGCGGCACTCGAATAGGTTGCCGGCTGCTGCGTTCACCAGATCGTCTACCCAACTCTTCACCTCGTGGATTTCGTTCTGACAGACACCGGTTCCATTACACTGACTGCAAGCGCTCATAGTTACACACCTTTCTTAAACAAGAGAAGCCACTCAACTCACCAAGTAGACGCACCCTAATAACACGAGCATAGTAAGGACTTGCTTAGTACTCAAAATACCCGCCTCAAAGGCAAATTGCTAAAGAACTCGTTATTATAACGATTAAAGCTCTTGGTATCAAGCCCGCCTGTTGTAACTGCTCACAGGTCAAGGTAACCCTCATCTAAAAAACAGCCCGTCAGGGCTGTTTTACGTGGAGGTCGTGAGGCGCGCCAGCGCCGGGAAGAAGTCTCCGCGGTGCTCGTACCACGTACTCCAGGCCACGGACAGGAGAATCTCGAAGGCGTGAGCGCCGGCTTCAGTTTTACTGCCAAAACATTTTCTTCGTTTCTTGACCACGATCCGGATATCCCGCTCGGCCCGATTGTTGTCGCAGGGGATGCCCTCGAACCGGAGGCAGGTGAAGAGGGCGTGGTCGTACTCGGTGAGGAGGTTCTTGAGATCAGCCAGGGGCTTGGGATCGAGCGGGTCCCTCTGACGGAGGTGTTCGAGACGTTCACGGAAGTCTTTTTCTTGCCTCGCTCGACGACGCGGTTTGAGGGGTTCCGCCACCCGCCGTCCGTAGCTCAGCGTAGAGCTGCTGAAATTCATCATGCCAAGCTTGCACGCGCGGCTTCTTTTCTGGGGGTAAGTTCTCGTTGTTCAGCAGATCCCTTATTTTACGATACAAATGGGCCCAGCAGATTTGGTGTAAACCCGGCAAGTTTTTGTAGGCGGCGTAGCAGTCGGTAATGCGAATGTACGTTTCCCTGACCTCTCCCAGCAGTTCGCGGGCATGATCTTTACCTCTGGAGGTGGCCAGCTTGTAAACCCTGGCCGTGGAATTAACCGCGCTCATCACCCAGGCGTAACAGTGCTTGGCGAAGACCTGGATGGGCCAGACCGTTTCGTCCAGGTGGGCACCAGGGCCAGCTCTGACCTTCTCTCTAAGTTGCTCGTACTCTGGCTGCCAGTCAGTGGCCGTTTCTTTGAGAATGACCGTGATTTCGCCGTCGGAGAGGGTTAAGCCGTAAAGGTCGGTGGTTAGTGTTTTCACTTGCTCAAAGGAGCAATCGAGGATGGTGACGAGATAGGCCACGAGCAGCTTAACGTTCCTTCCCAGCGAAACGATGGAGCCGCGTAGATCCAGGGCGGCCGACCAGACGCCACATTTTGAGCAGTAGCCGCGCTCAATGATGTGTCTAGTCACAGTCTTGGTGAGTTGATTAAGGAGTTGGGGCAGAATAATGTCTTCCACGTAGCGGATAACTTCCTCAAATTGGGACAGCGGTCCGCCGCAGTGTTTGCAGGCGGTTACTGAGTGATGTTCGGTAGCGGTTATCTCCTCCGCTGGCGGGACGTGACGTTGGTAGGAGGACTTTGAGCGCTTCTTTGGCGGCCGGGGGATACTACCGGACGATCTTTGGTCAGAAGATGAACCGTCTTTATTCTTCTTCTCGCCAAAGACCATTTTTTCCAGATCGCCGATCCGCAGCAGCAGCTTTTCAATGAGCTGATCACGCTCGGCCAGTTGTTGCTTGAGCGTCTGATTTTCCCGCTGGAGCTGGCGGACTTGGGCGGTGAGTTGCTGAATACGTTGCTGCTGAGTGGTGTGCAGCGCCTTAAGATTGCGCCACTCTGTGAAGCGCTGACGAATGGTTGTTTCTGTTAGACGAAAGGGCATGGTTGTTTTTGTTTTGATGTGTTTGTTTGCGACGCTCTTATTTTACCATAGCCTTAACCGGTGAGCAGTTACCGCCTGTTCATCAACACAACACTCTTGCTAATTTTAACTAACAAAAAGAAGTAGCCCGGCTATTACTACTAAATAAATCGCAAATGGCCGCAAAGATATCCTCTCCACCACTTTCAGCAGTAAAAAGATTGCTGTCAGCCCGGCGCAAAACGACACCAATAACCCCAGTGCCATCTGCCCCCACGACAATGCTCCAGCGTTTAGCAAAGAAGCTAAACTTGTTAAACTGGCTCCCGCAATAATTGGCGCAGACATTAAAAAAGAAAAATTTGTCGCTTGTTTACGACCCAGCCCCCGCCACCGCCCGGCCGCGATTGTCATCCCCGACCGCGATACTCCAGGCAGCAGTGCGATAACTTGCGCCAACCCAATCATCACCGCATCTAAAAAACTAGCCCGTTTAATCGATATTTGTTGACCAGCCAACCAATCTGCCACTACTAAGATAACTGCTGTTGCCAAAAAACTAGCTGCCACACTGCTCGGATCCCGAAAATAGCCTGCTACTTGGTCCTGAAAAAGATAACCAACCACTGCCGCCGGGACAGTAGCTAATGCCAATTTAGCTGCCAGCTCCCGCTTATCTTTTCCCTCTTCATCATTTGTTATTACACTTCTGACCATCCCCCACCAGACCCGCCGGTAATATACCAATACGGCCAACAGTGTACCCAGATGTAAAAAAGCATCCACTGCATTCCCTTCAATATCCGACAAATTAATCAAGACGCGCACCGCTACTAAGTGCCCAGAAGAACTGACCGGCAAAAACTCCGTCAATCCCTGCACTAAACCTAGAATTATCACCTCGCTTAAAGACATAAGCACAGCGTATCTCTTTCTGGGATATGCGTGAAGCATTCATGGCCGCCGCCCCCACTTTTGCATAGTTTACCCACGCAAAATACGTCGGTCTGGATATGGAGCCCCATGGGCTGACACCTACCTATAGACATCACATCATGAAATGTCACTGCGAATAAGCGGGTGGCGGTGCGGGGGTCCCCCACCGAGCGCCAGCAGCCCTGAGCCTGCCTACCGGTAGGCAGGCTGGTCGAAGGGCGATGCCGTCGGGTGGGGGAGCAGCGCCGACAGGCCTGCCGGCCGCAGCCATAGCGAAGGCTGGACCCGTTTCTTGTCTGGTGACTTTTCATGATGTGACACCTATACTTGGTAGGCAAGCCTGCCGCCGTGGTCTCCCCACAATAACGTGGCATCCCGCCCCCTGGACGGGATGGCGGAATCCCGCGTAGCAGCCAACTGTCTGCCCCACTTTGTCCGCCAGATTGGCGGACTATCCTCCTTACTCAAGCTTCCACCTTCACCCCGCCGATGGCGGGGCTACGGCGGACAAGTCGGCTGGGCGCAGCGCGGGGTTATCCCATTCGCACCTTGTCGGCCATAGCCTTGGCGACCGCTGATTCAACCATGGCCTAACGGCCATGGTTTTCTGCGTAGTGGGATAAATCAACAACTTTTTTGTCAGTTCTTATTTTTCCCACCTACTTTTCCCCACCTATGCTGTTCCAAACAAAACACATTACCGGTACCATAGGAAGATTTATGAAATTAGCTATTAAACGCCATCGCCCCATCGCCAACCTAATACCCTCTTGTCCAAAAACATCTCTGCCGCCCAACCCTCTGCGATACCCCCCTAACTCAAACCTAGACTTTTTTAGATCAATAAATTTCTAGCGCATCTTTATAACGCGACCATATGTCTTTGTCCGAAATTCAACAAGCCAACACCATCCTTAACCGAGCCAGTAATGTTTTACTTACTGTTCCTGTTAAATCGTCCTTGGATGCCATCGCTTCCATGATTGCGCTTTTTCTCACCTTGCAGCAATCATCACAAGAGCCCGACAACCGGATCATCGATCAAGTTAGTGTCACACACGTTCCAACGTCTCTTCAGTTCCTGGCTGGTTCTTCCCAAGTCAAAACTGAGCCAACTCAGCAACCGGAATTAGTTATCGACATGGTCGGTCCGCATATCATTAAAAATATCCAGCAGCAAGAATTAAACGGCGGCACACGCCTGCACATTACTTTCCCCGCCGATACCGCCATCAGTAAAGACCAGCTGGAAACCACCGTCCGGCTGCTCCCCTATGACGCCATCATTGTTATTGGCGCCAGCGACCTGGAAGAGCTGGGACCCACCTTCACCAAACACGCTGATTTTTTTTACAACACGCCGCTGATCAATATCGATCACCGCGCCTCTAACGAACAGTTTGGCACCGTGAACTTAGTCGACATTACTACCGGTTCTTGCGCGGAGGTTGTTTTCGATTTCATCTCCGCTCGCTCACCCCAACTGTTAAACCAAGACGTGGCCACTGCCCTGTATACCGGTATTGTCTCCGGCACTGACTCGTTTCAAAAACCCTCTACCACTCCCCGCTCCTTTCAAGTGGCAGCCAACCTGTTTGAGCTTCATGCCAAGCGGGAGTTAGTTATTCAATATTTAGTTAAGACCAAACCGCTCAAACTGATTAAATTGGCCGGCTCCATTTACGCCCATCTTCGTTTCGAAGAACAAGTTCAGCTCTACTGGACCATCCTCGAAAAGAATGACTTTACCGAAAGCGGTGCCAGTTCAGCTGACGTTGCTGCTGTCATGCAAGAATTATCAAATAATATTGCTGGATTTAATGCTGCGTTCCTGCTCTATGAGGATCCCGCCTCCCCTTCCCTAGCCCCTTCCACAACCGCCGACCATACCTATCAAGCTTATCTCTTACTCGGCCATGGCTTGCGTCCGCGCCGTCGTGAAATCCAGGAGATGCTCTCCGCCACCAAAGAAAACGGCGCCCTCGTCTTCAAAGTCGTCGCCCCATCTATTGAAGCCGCCGAGCAAAAAGCTCATGAGAAAATAAAGCAAATACTTCCGTAAAATCCGAAATCCTAAATTCAAGAAATCCCTGCCTACCGGCAGGCAGGCTAAATAAATTCGAAATCCAAAAACAAAAAACCACAACCACAAAACCCAATCCGAAATCGGTAATATACTGGACAGATGGATACTATGCTCAGTAACGGGAAGCATTAACCTCCCACGTAGTCACCTACTTCCCGCGTAAAGTGTAATAAAAAAAGCCTAATGCAATTTTATGAAAATTACATCAGGCTCAAACCGATCCACCGAAAAGACCAAGAACAAAATCCCCAGAACTAACTTACGGGAGAAACAGACGACCACTCCCGGTCACCCAACTCGTTAGTAAGCCAGCGGTAGTGACAGCACCAGTGACCACCATCCCAGTACAAAGACAATATAAGCCGAGGGCCGTACGGGCGCTGCAGAATCAGACCGAAGAAGTCCAGGTAGGTAATATCTTGGGTTCGGCGCAAGTGTTCAAGAACACTATTGTTACCGTTCTTCATATAATCTTCCCACAGCGCCAGAAACTGGTTACCGCCGTGGCGGATGAGTTGGGGATAATCTTCCTTGAGCCGGCGCAACTTCTCTTCTCCTTTGATGTAACCATCTCCTTCTTTCAGACAGGTCAGGAATTGGCACGTGGAGAAGTCAACCTGTTTCAGTGCTAAGGCGCGCTCGTCTCCCTCCAATTCTTTCCAACCTTCGCCGATGAAAGCGACGGGATCGAATGGTTTGGAGCAATCAAGAATCAACGACGTCGCTGTAATTGCGGCAGTTTGGTTAGTGTCTTCGAAGGTCACGACGACTTTACGACAACTCAATATCCGCCGCGCGTTCTCGTCACCCATCTTGTACACCAACGCCGCCAGTTGACCCACAGTCCAACCTTTCACCATTTCCAATACAACAGACATCACACTCTCCTTTTAGGCTTTTATCGCCCAAAAACTCATCCCTAACCCCGGGATCAAGGGTTTCCTCGTTAATGAGGATTTAACTAAAACGAGCAATCAGATCTAACCGAACCAAATATACTAGGATAAATAACACCTCTTGTCAACCTATATATTAAAAGCCCTATAAAGCCTTTTTACAATATAAAATCACTCCAAATTCTGATTCTAGTAAGCTAATAGTGCTCGAGGAACTTTCAGTTTTGCGCTGTTGTTTTGCGTTCTTCGTTTTTAGTTTTTCGTTATTCTGATTTGTTTAGCCTGCCTGCCGGTAGGCAGGGATTTAAGATTTTAGGATTTCGTGTTTCTTACTCATTAGGATTTCGGCTTTCTTTCTAATTTGTTTGTAAGGTTTGTTACCGATTTGTTATGGTTTGGAAAGTTTGTAAAAAACTTGTGTTTTGTTTGGGCTTTGGTTAGTTTGTGCTTTGGATTTTCAGCTCCTAAGAGCTGCCCTATTCTTCCGATATTCTCTCCACTTCCTCCACCGTCGTAATTCCCTCAATCACTTTCAAATACGCATCTTGCGCAATCGTCGTCATCCCTTTCCGTATCGCTGCTTCTTGAAGAGCCATCATGTCTTCCTGTCGTAAAATCATTTCCTCAACCTCCCCTTTAACCGGCAATAATTCAAAAACCCCCACCCGCCCCCGATAACCCGTTTGCCCGCACTCCTTGCACCGTTTAGCCCTATAAAACTGTAACGCCGGATCCATTAATTTAGCCGGATTAAACAGGGTTTTATTCACTCGCTCCATCACATCATTAATATGTTCCCGTATCGCCCGGTCTGGTTTGTACACCTCCGCACATTCCCGGCACACTACTCGCACTAGTCGTTGCGCAATGATTAAATTAACTGCCGGTGCTAGCACATACGGCTGCACTCCCATACCGATTAATCGTAAAATCACCCCTAGTGCATCGTTGGAATGAATCGTGGAAAAAACCAAGTGGCCTGTCATCGCCGCATAAATACTTGTCTCCACTGTCTCCTCGTCTCGCATCTCTCCCACGAAGATGACATCAGGGTCTTGCCGCAATATTGACCGAAGCCCCACCGCAAAAGTATAACCAGAGTCAACGTCGATCTCTGTTTGCTCAAGCCCCGGCACCCGATATTCAATCGGGTCTTCCAGGGTGATTATTTTCAATTCCGGCCGGTTGACTTCCCGCAAACACGCGGCAATCGTCGTAGTTTTACCAGACCCCGTCGGACCAGCCGATAAAATCATCCCTGTGCTTTCCTTTAATGTGTCCAGCACTAAATCCCGATCACTGGCTTTCATTCCCAAATCCTTTAACTCCATCACTCCTTCTTTCCTGCTAAGTAGTCTAAGCACAATATATTCCCCTGTCCCCCCCGGCAGGATGGAGACTCGAATATCGTATTTAGTTTTTCCAATATGCATAACAAAACTGCCTTCCTGCGGCACCATATGCACATTGATTTTTAAATTGCTAAGCACCTTGATCCGTGGCAGCAGCTGACGCCAGCCATCCAAACCAAATGTCGCGACATCCTGCAATACTCCATCCACCCGGTACCTTAATCGCGCCTGATCTCTTTTTGGTTCAACGTGAATATCCGACGCTCTCATCTGCACCGCTCCAGCCATCACCGGCCCCAGCAATTGTGACGCTGGAATAGATGAAATCTTATCGCCCAATGCCGAAAAGCTGTCTATTGCATGCTCAAATTCTTTCAGTTGCGCTTCAGGCACCACTAATAAATCAGCATCGATTGGCACAAACTCTGCATCCTTTCGGTAACGCCCCAGGGCGATTTTAAGACTGTGGTGGGAAATCACATATACCTGAGGCAGTAAACCAAACCGCACTTTAAGTCTGTCCAATAACTCAACAAACCCTTCGATTTGCGGATTAACCGCGCCAATCTTTATGTCATTCCCCCGTTTATAAAACAGCACCGCCCCGACCACTTGCGCTTCAGTTTTGGGTACCATCTCAAGAATACTGGGCTCAAAAGGAAAAGCGAACAGATCAACATACGGCAACTGCAATAACTGCGCTCGCCGTCGCGCCAGCCGCTCCTCCTGCTGCACATTCAGAGCATCCAATCTGGCCTCCACTGTCCCATAAGCTCTCGACTGATCACCGTCCATGGATTGATTATACACTGTCTAATTACCTGTTAGTTAGCCCCTCACCAACATACCTGTTAAACCAGCCCTAACAAGTTCCCAATCAGTTTCTGTAATCTAGCGCTGTCATGCACTACCACCGCTCGCGGCACCACATCTCCCCGCTGCGCTGTTTGCAAAGACCCGCTTACCAAATTATCCTCGATCAACCGATACGATACTTTCCGTCCTTTAAACCGTACCCAGTCCTGTCCCTCTACCATCTCAATAGTCGCCTCCTGCTTGTTCGCTATTACCACATCCATTCCTCTGCCTAAATATGATTCATAAACACTAACAAAATCCTCCCCGTCCCAGCCCGCTGTCTGATGCGGTGTTGTTAACAACGTCATCACAGTTAATAGTTTTGCATGCGTTCGCTTTATCACCCGCTGTAAATCAGGCAGTGCCAGTGTCGGTAAAATTGTCCCATAAGTGTGCCCCGGTGCCACAATAATATGCGTGGCCTGTTCTAAAATTTTCTCCGCTCTCTTGTTTAATGGGACATCCCCTTCGGCAAACCGAACCTTGACATCACCGGGTTGCCAGCGAGGATCCGCCTGCATATTTACCCGATGAGAAATAGAGTGCTGCCCCTCTCCCAATAAATTACTGTCGCCATTAAAAAGAATCACCGCCTGCTCCGTCAACGAAGTAGTCGTTGTCGGCACCACCCCGGCATGCTTCGGCACCCGTAAAACCCGAGCTAGTACAGCCAGCGCTCGATCAATCGGTGCGTCACCCTCATCCACCGCCTCAGCTGCTGGTTGTGTCTTCTCTAATGCCACCAACAAAATATTACGCACCGTATGTCCCTGAAAATCCCCTTCGCTAAATCTATATTCCAAGGCTGCTAAAAATTCATTCCCACGCAAATCGCCCCTCATCGGACTTAACGCCATCAGCGACTTAGTCAGATCCCCCACTGCCGATACACCATATTGATCACGTAACCGACCGGTTGAACCTCCATCATCTGACATATGCACTATAGCATGTAGCGAGGCAATCTCTTCCTTGATCAATAAAGGCAAGAGCGCAATTAAAAGCCGCGAAGTTCCATTGCCTCCGCCTAAAATTACAATTCTAGCTTTATTTTTGTTTTTCATAATTTACTTCAGTTCAATCAATATAACTAAAAATGCCGCTAATTCCTAAACCATTTAACGACATCAATCATAAAGATACCCCAAAACAATCAATGCGCTATTACTTTTTATCCCTGACCAAGCCTAGACACAAAACTCTCACTTTTTTTGCTTGCTTGTTACCGTTTTTAAATTGACCGTAAATTACACTAGCAAGCTTGGGGTTCGTTATGGTTTGCCCCAAAGGGGTCCCGTTGGAATAAGTTTGTTTGTAAAGTTTGTTACCAATTTGTTATGGTTTGGAAAATTTGTTCTCGGTTTGTAAATTGTTTGCCTAGTTACCAATTCCTAACCAGCGGCTCCCCTTTTTGCCGCGCTCCCTTTAACAGCCACACCGCCATCCCCACTGCAATCATCAGCCAACTGCTTTCTCCACCCGTCGCCGGAAAACTTGTCATGCCAGCCACCAACCCTAGCCGCACATCTTCCTGCCATCTCGGCAACACCCGATAGCCGCTACTCGTTTCTGAAACAACTCCGGTCACCGTTACCACAGCCCCCTTTTTCATTTGCGGCTTATCTATCTTGGTTGAAGACTTAATGTATACCCTTGTCTCACCGCTGCCATCATCCATATAAAAAGTATCCCCGCTAGTCTCTGTTACCTTTCCTTGTATCGTTACCAGCCATCCTTCCGTTTCCTCCCCCACCTCACCCGTCTCCAGACGATGCGGTTGTGGCGCAGCCCCTTTGCTGGTAATTGTGATATCGCTCGCTTGTGCCAACTTAAGCCTTGTCTCTCCGCTGCTTGCCGATACTTCTCCCGTTAGCCTAATCGTGTCACCCAGGTTAATTTTTGGCCAATCTGCCTTAGATAAATATACCTGCACCCCAGAACCAGACAAATAAATTACTCTGTCCCCCAACACCCCGGGCGGTACGCTCACCACACCAACTACCTCCACCATCGCCCCTTTTTCCTCTTGCCTCACCTGCGCTAAAACGATTTTAGTTATTTTACTCCCTGCCACCACACCTTTAACTGCCAGGGCCCTCTCGTCTTCCTCCTCATCAACTTCTTCTTCGTTAACCGGCACTGTTATATTATTTGCCAACCCGGGTGTTGGCGTCGTGCTAAGTAATGGACTACCGTCCACCTTCCAGTTAAAAGAGTACCCTTCTTTAGTTGTTTCATAACCTTGCTCTGCTTTGATCCGTCCTAACGGATCCTTCAGCCGCACACTGTCACTGCTATTATTTAATGCAAGCCCAGTCTCTTCCCGCTTAAATAATTTAATTTCCCCTGCCGCAATTTTTACTCCCGCCGGAATAACATACTCAGCACTTCCTCCTTCCCCGTCATCCAGCTGCCAACCTGCTAAATCAACCAGCTTATTCCCTTTATTTTTTAATTCAATAAACTCTCCCTCGGCATCATTCCCTACCGGGTCAGGCAGCCACTCATTAACAATGATTTCGTCTGAATATTCTGGCTCTTTTATGACGACTTCACTCACCACCTTATCTTCTGCCTGCCCATCCGACACGGTTACTTCTACCGCAAACGTTCCCGCTCGATTATAGCTATGCGCTACCTCCACTCCACTCAGGACAGTATCGTCACCCATTGTCCACTCATATGTTAAATCGTCATCCTCTGCATCGCTCGCATCCTCCGCTGTGAAAATTAATTGCTCCCCTACCAATCCGCTGCTCGGCGCAGTCATTGCCGCCTCCGGCGCCTCGTTAATATGAGGCTGACTATTTATCTGTTTTGGCGTTCCGAGTCGCCCACCCGTCTCGCCGGTTGACGTATGCCAGCTGCTAGCTATTAGACCGTCGCTCCCCGCCGCCGTCCTCTCCATCGCTTTCTCTGTCTTACCGTCTCCGGCAAACCACCCACCAAGCCGGTTGGCCTGGTCCACCATATTCTTCTGCGCATCCCACAAAGTAATCAGCTCTCCTGTATTAACCAGCATGACACTCGAGTCCACCTTATCCGCTATCACCGTTGTCGCTTCTTCCTTGCTTTCCAGTAAATAATATTCACCAGCCCCTAGCTCGTCTTCCTCCTCCCATTCCACAAGTTCCTTTACCTCGCCGCCTGCCTGTTGCCGAGTTAAAGTCCACCCTGCCAAACTAATCTCCTGCCCTGTTTGATTGAACAGCTCAACATATTCTTCACCGTCCCACATCAATTCGTTAATCACCACGTCTGCCTCGCTAGCCGACACCAACAGCGGTAATCCTAACAACAAAAAAACAGCCAATGCTGCCGCTGAAGTTACTCGCGCTCCTACGCTAAAAAAATCTGGTTGTAGATTCCCCTCCATACTTTTGTTTATTTCGTCTGTTTATTTTCTATCTTTATATTATAACACTCGCACTAAATTCACTATTATTAGTTTTCCACAGCCTCAGGGGTGCTCCTCCCACTATTGCTATAAACCCGCCAAACATACTGCCCGCCCACCACCACCCCAAGCATTGCCACTCCCAACACTACCCACCAACCACCCGGTAAGTTAGCCCATACCCAAAACACCGCCAACCCCTGTCCCACTACCACCAGTTTTCCTCCTTTCCCCATACTAGGGATTACCCGCATCGACTTGAATTGTACCGTAACGCTTGGCAAAGCAGCAACGTCTTTCGCTAAAATCAAGAAAGCATAATCCGGCACTACTTGGTTCATTAATAAAACCATCAAGCCAACTATTAAAACAGTTCTATCTACCGCTTTGTCAAAAACATAACCAAACTCAGTCACTTGCCCCAACCGACGCGCCATCCAACCGTCCGCCGCATCCAACCCCCATGCCGCCAAAAACATTAAGGCCGCCCAACCCAACCGGTCAGTCTCGACCGCCCAAATAAAAACCACAAACCATATCAAGCGGCTACCCGTAATAACATTAGCGATGCTCATACCTTTTTAAACACTAGCTTACCAAACTTCCAAAAACAAACATTCAATACGACTTATGCACCGTAAATAAATAACTTGGTCAGATCTCTCGTTCAATCTGCGCCGAGATACAGCTTTTTCGATTGCCTGCCGGCCATAGCTTTCTTGACCACCGTAGCTTTAGCGAAGGTGGTAGCGACAGCTGGAGCGAAATACGAAGCGCAGTACTACGGTAAGTGTTTCGCGATTACCTGCCGGCCGTAGCCTTGGCGAAGGCTGGAGAAAAAGTCGTAGATTGCATAGTGGGCGAGAGACGGTTAAGTTATTTTGAGACGGTGACTTAGCTCACCCAGAGTCAAAAAACAAGACCCTCCTCTTGCTTCCTAGTAACTCGCCGTGGGTTAGTTAAGTTTTTAGCCGAATCATTATTGTTTGCCCTAAAAGGATCCTTTGGGATAAGTTGTTGTGCTAAATCTCTCTAAACCAACTTGCCTTGCTCATCATTTAGCCCAATATGTCTCATCCCGCTCTCTGTTAACAATCTGCCTCTTGGCGTTCTTTGTATAAAACCGCACTGCAATAAATATGGTTCAATAACTTCTTCCAAAGTTCTTTCTTCTTCCGCCATGACCGCTGCTAGTGTTTGTAAGCCTACTGGACCACCCTTGAACTGTTCCGCCAGTACCCTCATGGCTAACCGGTCCACCGAGTCAAGCCCCACCTCATCAATCTCCAGCATTTCTAACGCCATTTCCACGACGTCCTTCTCCACCATCTTGTGCTTTTTAACTTGGGCAAAATCACGGATTCTCTTTAATAATCTATTTGCCACCCGCGGTGTTCGTCGACATCGTCGGGACACCTCCACTAACGACTCTTTATCAATAGCCACTCCCAATAATTTTGCCGACCTCCTTAGAATTTTTACCACCTCATCCTCTTCATAAAAGTCCAGCCGGTAAGTCATGCCAAACCGGTCACGCAAAGGCGATCCCAACATACCCACCCGCGTCGTGGCCCCCACTAAAGTAAACCGCGGTAATTCCAACCGCAACGTTCTCGCTCCCGGACCCTGTCCTACCACTAAGTCCAAAGAATAATCCTCCATCGCTGGATATAGCACCTCTTCAATTGATCGCTGTAACCGATGCACCTCATCAATAAACAAAACATCTCCTTCCTCCAGGTTTGTTAAAACGCCCGCCAAATCAGCCACCTTAGTTAAGGCCGGCCCAGCCGTCACCTTGATATTGCTACCCAATTCGTGAGCAATAATATGCGCCAAGCTTGTCTTGCCCAAGCCGGGTGGTCCAGCCAACAACACATGATCCATCGCCTCCCCACGATCTTTCGCAGCTTGTAAAAACACCTGCAAGGACTGTTTCAATTTGGCTTGTCCAATAAACTCTGCCAAACTCTTGGGACGAAGCGCCATGTCCAATGACACATCTTCACTGCTGCGAGTCGCTGTCACCGTCACAGACGTATTTGTTGTTTCAATAGCCATCTTCTAAGTATAACAATAACTAAACCCTCTAACACTAAGTCTCTTCCGTGACAAACCTCCAGCCCGAAAGACCAGTTTACCATCTTCTCCATCGCCAACCAGTCAGTCACGCCCCCGCATTTGACCATCACCCTTCCTTTGCGTTATTATTAGTAGTTCCCTGTTGATAACTGTAGGCAATCATTAGGGGGATCTGCATCCAGTTGGGTTCAGTGGCTTCGTCTCCGACGCAGCGACTAAACGCCTCGATACTTATCTTCTACTGTCTACAGTTATCAGCCGAGGATATCCTTATTTTCCTCACTTCTCCCTTTAACCCATGCCATTTACAGCTGCTTAAATCACCAGTAAAAATTTGTATTGGTGTAATATATATATGTCTATACTATGCGTCACCTGCCCACTCTCTTAATTACTCTTGCCTTATTTTTACTCCCGCTCGCTGTCGCTATTGAACACAAATTTCCTACCGACTGGCAAAGTCGTCTCTATTTACCAGAATTTATTGTCCAGCCCGACTATCACACCCCTCTCTTTACCACCGGCATCTTCTTGCCTTCGGTGATTCGGGAAAACATAACTCTCACTGCTAGCCATAATCCGTATCTCTTAGTTAATACCACCCGCATTAATCCTTTAGTTACGGTTACCGTTGAGCCGGGTGTTAAAATATTTGCCGCCGAAAACACCGCCCTAGTTGTTGATGGTCGTTTATTTGCCCAAGGAACCAGCACCCTTCCGATCACTTTCCAGTCCAACGAAAAACATCCCCTCAACCAAACCTGGCTTGGCCTCATGGCCCAACCACAAGCCAGTATTGATCTGCAACACGTTTCCATCAACGATGCCTCCCCGGCCATCAGTTGCCTGCCCAATAGTCACGTCGCCATCAGCCAAACTAAAATCTATCGAGGGTCCGTCGGTTTATTCCAGTCCCAGACACCATGTCGTCTCACCGACAGTTTCATTAACGGACCAACCATTGGGCTCGTCTCCATCAATACTGTCCCCCAAGTTATCAACAGCCTGATTATTGCCCAGCAAGCAGAGATTATCACATCGTCCGCGCCGACTAATTAACCTGCTTGCTCTTTTACTTTCGCATCTTAAACTTGAGGCATGTCTGGACATTCTAAGTGGCATCAAATTAAACATAAAAAATCAGTCACTGACAGCAAGCGCGGTGAACAATTTACCCGCTTGGCTAAACAAATCAGTGCTGCCACTCGGTCTAACCCCAACCCCGACCAAAACCCGTCGCTCCGTGAAGCAATTGCTAAAGCCAAGCAAGCCAACATGCCCCAGGACAACATTGATAACCTTCTCCAAAAAACATCCTCCACTACCCTGCAATCGGCGACTTATGAAGCCTTTGGTCCCGGTGGCGCTGCCTTGCTGATTATTGTCGATACCAACAACACCAAACGCACCGTAGCTGAAATCCGCCATCTGCTCAACCAACACGAAGCCACTCTCAGTGAACCGCATAGTGTTTTATGGAAATTCAAGCAAACTGCTCTCGGCCAATTTGCTCCCCAGTTTATCCAGCCCAGCAATCCCGCTTACCAACAACCGCTAACCAACCTCATTAAAAACCTCCAAGACCATCCTGACGTTAGGTCAGTTTTTACCGACGTAACAATTTAACTACCAATCATTTCCTTGCATCAGCTTACTTCCTAGACCGCCTATTCTTATGATCATCCTCGGCCTCGATCCCGGCTTAGCACGCACCGGCTATGGCCTGCTCAACACCAAGCAGTCGCAAATTTTTGTTAGTTGTGGTTGCCTGACCACAAAGCCCATCCTTTCCACCGCCGACCGTTTACTGCAATTAGGTCAGGACTTATCCGTCCTCATTAAACAATACCGCCCCGATGTGGCCGTCATTGAACAAATATTCTTTAATACTAACACCAGCACTGCCATGCTAACCGCCCAGGCCCGCGGGGTGTTTTCTTATCTGCTGCGCTTTCATCACGTCCCAGTTTATTCACTCACCCCTCTGCAAATCAAGTCGCAAATTACTGGTTTCGGTCATGCTGACAAAAAACAAGTGCAACAAGCCATCCAAGGCCGCCTCCATTTAAATAACCTACCCCAACCGGACGATGCGGCTGATGCTTTAGCCGCCGCACTTTGTCTTGTTGACAATAAATACCAATTACATAACATTTCAGCGTAAAATAAAGATATCCTTATAACTATGCCAAAAAAACTTATCTTACTATTCCTGTCCCTGCCGCTTTTGTTTATATTGCCAGGTTTAGTCTTTGCCCAAGCAAACAACCAGGACGCCGACACAACCAATGAACCCTCGCTTAATATTAGCGCTGGCACAGCCCGCGACGCTATTGTCGGTCAGCCACTTAGTTTTGATAGCCAAGTAAGCAGCCTCGGCTCTGAAACCGTTGAAGGAATTGTTTGGGATTTTGGTGATGGTACCAGCGCTACTGGCAGCAAAGTAAATCACGCATACAGCAAACAAGCCTCCTACTTAGTCAAGCTTAAAGTCACCACTGATCAAAACATCTATGAAGACACCAAAGAAATCCGCGTCTTCCATCACTTGATCGTTCTTGTTTTAGACAATAACGCCTCAGACGACCAGATAGAAACAAGCCGCCAGCACGCTGCGGACGCTGGCGTGTTACTACTCACAGTTCACGCCAAAAGCGGGCAACCAGAAGTTCTCATCGAAGAGGACTTAACTAGCCAGCTGCTCGATCTGCGCCCCTCTCTTAACCAGTCTCACTTGATCATCATGTGGACCTCCGGTGGTGTGGGCGCAAATGTGCTGACCAAGTTTGCCCAACATATTAAACCAACCGAGAACCTGCCGCAGGACTCTGCCTCTTTTACTGACAAAGGTATTGTTCTTTTATCTGAAACTCCGTTTGGCGTTCTTACCCCCACCGCTCAGTCCGCCTTCGACCAACTCCAACCTAACTATATCCTGCTTACTCGTCCTCTGCTACTTGATGCCCTTTCTACCACCACCACCCCCGAGGAAGCCAAGACAGTCGTTCTCTCCTCTGCCACCGAACATCGGCTCTTAGGTCAGTTTAGTGCTCGTACGGTGTCTGACTTAGGTCTGACTAATTTCATGTCTTTTGGTATCAACTTCCTGATCAACCGCGGCATTCCTATTAATAGTATTGTCCTCATCTTGATGTTACCAGTAATTGCTACCATCTTGGCTTTTGCCCGACAGGTTGTTGGCATTAAATCGTTTGGTCTAATCACTCCCGCTATGACGACTCTCTCCTTCTTAGTTATGGGTCTAACTTACGGCCTGATTGTCTTTGTTGTCATTGTCATCTCTGGCACCCTCACCCGATCAGTGCTTCGTCGTCTGCGGCTGTTGTATCTCCCTCGTATGGCTTTAGTCCTCACCAGCGTCAGCTTGAGCTTATTGCTCCTTCTCGGGTTTGGCGTAGCTAATAATCAGAACTCTATTCTCTCCTTTTCCATCTTTCCTGCTCTCATTCTCACTATTTTGGCTGAGGAGTTTATTGCTGCTCAATTCAAACTAGGCGTCCGCTCTGCTTTAACCATCACCGCCTGGACACTCGTCCTTTCTACTATCTGTTACTTTATTGTTAGCTCAGAATTATTCCGCACCCTGATCCTGTCTTATCCAGAAATAATCTTACTGACCGTTCCAATTAATGTCGCTCTCGGACAATGGGGCGGCTTACGCATTACGGAATATTTCCGCTTCCGCGAACTACTTCGCCATGCCAAACGCCTTCCGTAAAACCTCCCGCCAACTTCTTGGCCTTAATGCACGTTCCCTCCGCTATACTGGACACAGCCTCATCTCAACCGGTTCAAAAATTGCTCAGGATAAACTTGCTACCAAAAAGTTGCTGCAGCGCTCTGGCCTACCCACCCCACGGCTCTATGCCGCCATTAAAAATCGGCAGGAGCTCGCGCGCTTCCGTTGGACTAAACTTCCCGCCTCCTTCGTTATTAAGCCCCGTTCTTCTTATGGCGGCGAAGGCATCATCGTCATTTTTGGTCGCAACAAAAAAGGTAACTGGGTTAAAGCCGATAAAACCGAAATATTTATCCCCCAGCTTCGCAAACACGTCCTTGATACGCTCGATGGAAATTTCTCCCCGTCCAACATCCCCGATGTTGCTCTTTTTGAGCAGCGGATAAAAAACCACCCCGACCTTAAACCTTACTCCAAACAAGGCGTGGCGGATTTACGTATTGTTGTTTACAACCACGTGCCGATTATGGCGATGCTTCGTCTGCCTACCTTGGAGTCTCACGGCAAAGCCAATTTACATGCAGGCGGCATCGGGATTGGCATTGACCTTGCCTGTGGCATTACCACCACCGCCATCCACCGCGGACATGTTATTGAAAACCTCCCTGGTTCACGACTCAACCTGTCGGGCCTTCACATACCGCACTGGAAGCAATCACTACTCCTCGCCACCAAATCCGCCCAAGCCCTTGGCTTAGCCTACTCCGGTGTCGATATCGCCCTCGACCGTGACGATGGTCCCACCGTCCTGGAGATTAACGCCAAGCCCGGCCTAGAAATCCAGCTCGCCAATATGGCCCCCCTACTCTCTCGCCTTAAACGCGTGGAAGACTTGACGGTGTCTACCCCTGAGCGTGGCGTTCGTCTCGGTCAAAATCTTTTTGGGGGAGAAGTTGAGCAAGAAATCGAGGATGTCTCCGGTCATCTAATTCTAGGTGTGCATGAAACCGTAGAAATCTTAGACGCCGACGGTCATTCCCACACTATCGCTGCCAAAGTAGACACTGGTGCCTGGCGTACAACTATAGATGAACTGCTGGCCCGAAAACACCACCTGCACACCCGCCTAGTCCAAGACAAAAAAGTTCCCGTCCGAGGTGCACTTGGTAAAGAAAAACGCCCCGTTATTGAACTCACCCTTCGTCTACGAGACCGCCAAATCAAGACTAAGGCTTTCATTGCCGATCGTTCGCATATGAAATACAACATGATTATTGGCCGCCGTGACCTTAAAGGCTTTCTCGTCGATCCAACCAAAAGGCTATAACAACACCTCCCTTGAATTTCTTCTGCCAATTATCTAAACTTGCTTTCTTGTCTCTTGTTGAGCATTGTTACACCGGATTATCCATTAACTAATCCTTATGGCTATTCGCCGCCTAACCAATCGAACGCCTGATAAATATCACGAGCGGCGCACCCGCCGCCCCGGTAAATTAATTGTGCCCTCCTCCTTGCGTCGCCTACGTTTTCGGCTTGTGCCAATTACTCTGGGGTTGCTTGGCCTTGGCTTACTTGCCTTTGCCACAATTGTTTTATGGTGGAGCCGCGACTTACCCGACCCCCAAAAAATAAATTCACGACAAGTTGTTCAATCCACCAAAATCTATGACCGCACTGGCACCCACCTTCTTTATGAGATCGGTGAGGTACGCCGCACGACCGTCTCGCTAGACCGTATTGCTAAACACCTCATTAATGCGACAGTCACCGCTGAAGATGATCAGTTTTTTGAACACCACGGTATTGATTTAAAAGGCATCGCTCGTGGTGTAATCCTCAAGCCCTTAAGTGGTTCACGCGCTCAAGGTGGCTCCACTATCACCCAGCAACTAATTAAAAATTCTATCTTAACCCCCGAAAGAACCATCCGCCGCAAAGTTAAAGAGGCCGTTCTGGCTATGGAGCTAGAGCAACGTCTCAGTAAAGAGGAAATATTGGCCATGTACCTCAATGAGATTCCTTACGGCAGCCAATCTTATGGAGTAGAAGCTGCCTCACAAACTTTGTTTGGCCGCTCTGCTGCAGACCTCACCTTAGCTCAAGCCACTATTGTCGCTGCTCTCCCTAAAGCACCCACCTACTACTCTCCGTACGGGTCTCACTTTGAAGACTTGAAAAGCCGCCAGGAATCTATCTTAAACCGCATGGTCAACTTAAAATTTATCAACGAACAGGAAGCTGAGCAGGCCAAACAAGAGCCGCTAGATTTTCGACCGCGGGCTGAAGCTATTTCGGCGCCTCATTTTGTCTTCTACGTCAAACAACAACTTGATCAGGAATATGGCGAACGAGTTGTTGAGCAAGGCGGCCTGGTAGTTACGACCACTCTCGACATGCGGCTGCAGACAATCGCCGAGGACACCCTCAAAAAGCAGCAGGAAAAACTCCGAGGGCAAGGCGCCTCAAACGCCGCCTTGGTTGCCATCGACCCCAAAAACGGTGACATTCTCGCCATGGCTGGTTCGGTTGATTATTTTAATGAAGAAATCGACGGAAATGTTAACGTAGCTATTCGCCATCGCTCACCTGGTTCCTCTATAAAACCATTTGTTTATGCCGCTGCCTGGAAAAAAGGCTATACCCCAGAAACTATTTTGATAGATGCTGAAACCGACTTTGGCCAAGGCTACCAACCCAAAAACTACAACCTCTCGGAACGCGGGCCTGTTTCTATGCGGTTCGCCCTATCTAACTCACTGAACATCCCCGCCGTAAAAACCCTGTACTTGGCCGGGGTCAAAGAAGCTACCGACCTTGCCCAAGCCATGGGGATGTCATCACTAAATGATCCGGACCGATACGGTTTGTCGTTAGTTCTAGGTGGCGGTGAAGTTACTTTACTAGACGAGGTTTCCGCTTATGGTGTCTTCGCCAATGACGGCGTTCGCCAGCCCCTTCGCTCCATTCTCAAAACAGCCGACCACGAAGAAACCCTCTTTGATGCCACCCAAGAAGAACTCGTGGGACAACAAGTCATCACTGCCCAATTGGCCAGAACCGTCTCTAATGTCTTGTCGGACAATTTCACTCGATCCGCCACCTTCGGTCCCAATAATTATCTTAATTTAGGTAGCCGACCGGTCGCCGCTAAAACTGGCACCACCCAAGACTTTCGCGACGGATGGACGCTTGGTTATACGCCCAGCCTAGTCGCCGGTGTTTGGACGGGCAACAACGACAACTCACCTATGGGTAAACGTTCCGACGGCTCTCTCACCGCCGCCCCCATTTGGAACACCTTCTTCAAACAAGCCCTCGAAGGCACTCCGATCGAAACCTTTGTGCCACCTGAACCGACCAAAAATGTCCCGCACGCCATTTTGCGTGGAGAGATCCCGGAAGTTAAAGGCAAATGGGACCCTGACAGTAATGTGGTTTATTCTTTAGACTGTCCTGTGGCCATTGGCCGGCCAACCACCTTCAAGGAGATTCATAGTATATTGTTTTATATTTCTCGTGCTCACCCCCTAGGCGCCGCCCCGTCTAACGCTGAAAACGACGGGCAATTCAACCGCTGGGAGGAAAGCGTCACCAGGTGGCGCCTGAAGCACAATGCGGAAAGTAAGGACAAACCAGAAGAACCCCAGTATACCGACTCCCTGCCTATCCTAGAATGCGGCACTCATAATGCCGAGGATTTGCCTAAAGTTTCTATCACCGAACCTAATACCACTGTATTGACCGATAGTCCCACCACCATTAAGGCCGAAGTGGATTCTCCTAAAAAGATCAAGGAAGTACGCTTCCTGATTGATGGTCGAGAGGTAGCCGTCAGAAAACCTGACGATCCCCTTACTGCTGACCTGACTTTCGAGTCCTCCTTCTCTGGTCGCAAAACAGTGTTAATTATGGCTATCACTGAAGACAATTTGATTGGCCGCGCCCATCGGACCTTTATTATTAACCCGGACGACAGCCCCCCGTCTGTTACCTTACATACTCCTACCAACGGCTCCACCCTTAAGGCCACCAACTTCCCTCTTACCGCCAAGGTAACCGCCAACGACAGCAGCGGCATTGATATCATCGACGTCCTCTATACCAAAGAAGGAGACCCTGGAACTAAACGAATCGGACGCACTACTAACCCACATTCCACCATCCCCAACCGCTACGAAATCATCTGGCCTGACTCACCTGGACCAGGCACTTATACGGTCTTCGCCATTGCTTATGACAAAACAGGCAACACCACCGAATCCGCCAAACACACCGTCACAATCGACTAACCCTTCTATAGATACCCAACCTCGATCTCTCTTGCTTCATATCCCGTGTTTTGCTGTACCGCTACCCGCAGATCTTCCTTCAACAAATAAAGCTCTTGGCGCAAACAGGCCGACTCAGCCACCAACACCATTCGTCCACCCTTTACTTCCCTGCAACGCACCCCTCCCCCCAACAAACCCTCCACATACCGCTGCACCCAGTACCGCACATCAAACTCATCAATCCCCACCCGGGACAGTTTCATTATCTCGGCTAGGCTCTTTGTCATATCAATTTACCGCCACTTTTTCCGGTTCTGTTTGATATTGTTTGACTCTCCCCCCTCCATCCAATAAAGGACTCACCGCCGCCTCTCCCGCCACGCCCGTTCCCACATACTTCTTCTCCCGACCCTTCTCTTGAATAATTGAACGCAAGTCCAATAAATAAACGCCCTCGCGCCGACGTAACGCTTCCGGCAAAACAGTACAGGTTATTATCGTCTGGGTATTGGGTAGATTTTCCACTAAGGCCACCTGTCTATTCTCGTCCAGCTCGCTAAACACATCATCCAGCAAAAGCAGCGGCTCTTCCTTCGTCACCTGCCGCACATAGCGGTGGGACAATATCTTTAACGCCACTACCAAGCTTTTCATTTGCCCGCCCGACAAAGCCGTTGCCACTCGCTTTTGTTTAGTTAATACAACCAAATCATCCCGGTGTGGCCCATATAGCGTGTAGCCATATCGATGCTCTAGGCGAAAAGCCTGATTAAGTTCATCCACCAGTCTTTCGCGGTCTCGCGTACCAAAAGCCAAGCTAATACTAAACTCCTTCTCTTCACCAGATAAACTATGGTACATCTCGTTAATTTTGTCGTTCCAATAAGTCACCAGATTATCCCGATGGCGCCACACGCTAGTAGCATACTCCACCAGTAAGTCAGTCCACGTCGAAATATCAGCCGCGCTACGCGCCTTCTTCAATGCTTCATTACGCTGCCGCAGTACCCGATAGTACTGCACCAGAGCAGCTATATAGTTAGGCTGACATACCAGAACATGATTGATAAAATTTCTTCGTTGTGCGGGACCGCGCGATAACAAAAACGTATCCTCTGGCACAAACATCACAAAGGGATAGTGGGCATAAAAAGCCACCACCGAAGCCGGCAAGCCATCCTCTTCAATCCTTATTTTACGTGATGGTTTATGGTAGCGAATCGCCACCCGGCTATCATTGTCCTGTTGGCGCTCAATCTCCCCTTCCAACAAAAAACTATCTTCGCCCCACTTAACGCATTCCTGAATTCTTGCCCGCCAGGTCTTCCCTCTCAGCAAAACCATAATACTCTCCAAAAAATTTGTTTTTCCCACCGCGTTCGGCGCTGCCGCCACTAACAAACCAGCCCGCGGTAGTTCAATTTCAGTTTTTGGACTAAAGTTTCTAAAGTTCGTTAAGTTTATTCTAACTAAATCCATACCTATGCCTGTATCGGCATTATTACGTACAGCTGTTTAACCGAGCTGTTGTGCGGTTTTATCAACAAGGGATCGCTTGCCCCTCCAAAGGACATCTCGCACCGATCGCTAGCCATGTGCTGGAATCCTTCCAATAAATATTGAATATTAAAGAGCACGTCAACTTCTTTGCCTGTTCCTTCTATTCCTACGTCCACCTCGCCTGAACCACTCTCCCCTCCCTCCACTTTTATATTTATTGTTTCCTTTTCCGGTTTCACCTTTAAAGACACCCGCCGAGACTCCCTCGGAATGAAAACCGACAAAACTTTCAGTGCTCGCAAAAACTCCTCCACATCAACCACGCAGTTAGAGTTGAACTTGTTTGGGATTATTTGTTGATAATTCGGATAAGTACCATCAATCAGTCTGGCTGAAAGATTACATCCCTCCGACTGAAAAGCAATGTAATTATGTTCAATTAACAGTCCCAATTCATCCTTTCCCCCGAATAACCTCACTGTCTCCTGCGCCGCATTTACTGGTAACAAAAAACTAAATTCCTTGTTCTTCTTACTCCAAGGCAAAACCTGCTCCGCCAACCTAAAACTGTCCGTCGCCACCACCCTTATCTCATCTTCTCCGCCGCTTACCATCACGCTATGTATCTCAGGTCTTGTTTCGTCCTTTGCTGCGGCAAATAAAGTATTAGAAATACTCTGACAAAACAGGCGGCTATCAACCACTACCCTGTCCTTGTCTTGCGGTATTGGGAGGATCGGAAAATCATCCACTGCCATAACTGGAAATTGGGCACTGAAATTTTTCGTTGAGACCATTAAGCTAGTCTTTTTTAACTCCAATATCACCGGCTCCAGACCAGGCAATTGTTGTATGTACTCCAACAACTGCCTTGCCGACACTGCGCCACTACCCTCCTTTTCCGCTTTACCAACCACTGTCACGTGTGCCCCCACCTCTAAATCAGTACATGTTAAATTCAAAACTCCATCACGCACTTCTAATAGCACGTTCTGCAAAATAGGCAGCTGTGGATTACGGCCAGCCAGAGCCGACACCGCACTTACCCCCTCTACTAAATTCTTTTGTGTTCCAATAAATCTCATAGGTATTTTATCTGTTTTTTATTTAACCTTTTCCTTTATCCCCACAAGGCAGTGCTTCTACGTACGTCTAGTTAATTAATATAGTAGTAGTAGTAGAGCAGGGGAAATATGTGGATATCGGTGCTATAAAGCCTTGTAAAGCAATATTTATAGTAGATAAAACGTGGATAAAATGGCGGTTTTTACTAATAAATCGGGCATAAACAGTGTGTATTAAATATTTACCCCTAGCTCTTTCAACATCTTTTCTCCTTTCTTTTAACAGTCTATCCACAGGAAATAAAACTACTGAGGTATTGACGTTATGCATAGAGACGCTCCCTGATAAAGTTAAGTTCCTGCAATAACTCTTCGTCGTGTTCGAGTAACTTCTCAATTTTTTCACAGGCATGCATCGCTGTGGTGTGGTCTCGGCCGCCAAAATAATCACCGATAGTTGGAAAAGAAACGCGATTTTCTTTGCGCAGCAGGTACATCGCAATCTGGCGCGGCCGGACAATCTCTTTCTTTCTAGACTTGCCGCACAGGTCGTCAAGCGACATGTTGTAGTACAAACTAACTACTTCCAGCACACTTTTAGAGTCGATCGTTTTTTGGTTTGACTGCTCTAATATCCCCTCCAATATCTTTTTAGTGTATTCCAAACTTGCCTTACTGTTACTTAGCTCACAGTGGGCAATAACCCGGTTTAAGGCTCCTTCCAACTCGCGCACGTTCTTTTGAATGTTCTTAGCGATGTACGCGAGTGACTCATCGTCAATCGTGCTGCCAAGCTTCTCTGCTTTACTTGAGATAATTGCCAAACGTGTTTCGTAGTCTGGTTGTTTTATATCGGCAATCATTCCTCCGGACAATCGTGAGCGCAGTCTTTCTTCTAGGGTAGGTATGGCCCGCGGTGATCGGTCGCTACTCAGGATCACTTGAATGTTCTGACTATGGAGGGCGTTGAATGTATGGAAAAGCTCTTCCTGCGTCTTCCCTTTACCCGCCATAAACTGCACATCGTCTATGATTAGTACATCAACTTCCCGGTAATATTGTTTAAAGGCCTGGGTTCTTCTTTCTTTGATTGACTGGACAAACTCATTAATAAACTTTTCTGAAGATGCGTACAACACTCTCGCTGACGGAGTGTTCTTCAGTATCTCATTACCCACCGCCTGCAATAAATGGGTTTTTCCTAAACCAACGCCGCCATAAATAAATAGCGGGTTATACGCTTCCCCTGGCTTAGACGCTACCGCGCGGCAAGCGGCGTGAGCCATTTCGTTGCTGGGGCCGACCACATAGGTATCAAAAACATATTTTGGGTTAAGGGTTTTAGCTAATCGCTGCGCCTGACTATCCGCGATTGGCGCTACTGCTGGTTTGTTGCCCTCCCCTATTATTTCCGTTGGTGCTTTTTTCGCCACTTTGTGAGCCATCACCCGAAAGTTTTTTTTGAGTACTCTTTGTCGGGCAGTTGCTGAGCTTATCGTAAAGTCGATGTTGATAATACTCGCGTCAAGCCCTTGTAAGGTTTCCAGGATCGGCATTTTATATTTCTTAGATAACCACTCGAACGTAAACGCAGAGGGTGTTTCAATAACCACTTTTCCTCCTTGTCGGTGTTGGATCTTAGTAGACTTAAACCAGGTTAAGAAGTTTCCCTGACTTACTTTAAGCTCCAACTGACCCAACGCTGCCTTCCATAGCTGTTCATCAGTCATCGATGAATAATAACATAGTTATCCACAGAGCTGTAAAGCACAAAATCATCTATTTGTGGAAATAGTGTGGACAATCTGTTGATAACATTGCATAGACAATTCTATCGCATACCATTTGACCAACGAGCGCTAGGTATGTATTGTTACTAAATAATTGTATTTACTTATTATGCCTAAAAGAACTTATCAGCCATCCAAACGCAGACGCTCTCGTCGATTCGGTTTTCTGGCCGCAAAAAAACGGAAAAAACGCACCGGTGTTGTGGCTAGCCGCCGACGGAAAAAGCGCCATCGCGTCACTCCTCGTCAGTAATGAAGGAAAAAGACATTAAGCAAACCATCTGCCACGGCCAAGCCCTGCACACTCCTTACGTTAGGATCCATATATATCTCCCACCTAACCCATCTCCCCAAGTTCAATTTGCTTGCGTTGTTAGTAAAAAAATTAGTCCGTCTGCCGTTCGTCGGCACAAATACCAGCGCTGGCTACGCGAGATAATTCGGCCGCTGACAGCGGACTTTCCGGCGGGAACCAATCTTGTGTTAATTGCTAAGCCGGCCATTGGTCAGCTCAGCTCTATTTCGCCGCTAAAAGACAGCCTGGTTGCATCGTTAAATAGCCAGTCTCAGTCCTCCATCTGACCTTACTTTAGAGTACCCGCCCTCTTAGTTTTCTCTTTCATCAATAACCGATACTCTTATTCTATGTCCACTAAGCCAAACCTCGTCCTATACTTCATCGGACGACTTATTCGTTTATACCAAATCACTGTTTCTCCTGATCATAGCCTTACTAAACTAATTTTTCCGCACGGCATATGCCGCTTCACACCTACTTGCTCCGAGTATGCAGTCCAAGCTATCAATCAACACGGCTGGCCCGGTCTATTGTTAGCCCTCCGCCGCGTCGTTCGCTGTCATCCCTTCACCGCTGGTGGCCCTGACCCTGTTCCTCAAGTAAAACCGTAGTCTTTATTAGCTCTATATATGAATCCTCTTTTTTTCGTCTATCAAGAACTGCTGTTTCGCCCCCTCTTCAATTTGTTAGTGATCATTACGGATCTGGTGCCTGGTCATGGGATTGGTATCAGTATTCTAATTGTCACTATTATTGTGCGGTTAATCCTTATCCCCCCCTCCCTTCACCAGGCCAAGCAGATGCAAAAAAACCAAACTAAAATGGCTGACCTTAAAAAGGAACTAAAGAAAATACAAAAGGACCACGCGCACGACCAGACCAAAAAAGCCGAGGCCACCATGCAGCTCTATAAGAAAGCCGGCATTAACCCAGCCAGCGGTTGTTTACCCCTTTTAATTCAGCTGCCTATCTTAATTGCGCTCTATCGGGTTTTTCTTATTGGCATCAGTCCCGACACTTTTCAATACCTCTATGCTTTTGTTCCTGCGCCATCGAGTGTTAACTTTAATTTTCTGACCATTAACCTGGCCCAAAGCAGTTTATTATTAGCCATCGTCGCGGGAGTCAGCCAGTTTATCCTCATGAAGTCTGTCTCGCCCACCACCCCACCCCCCGCCCCTAATGACGACCAAAGCGCGGCCATGATGGCCTCTATGCAAAAGAATATGGCCTTTATGTTTCCGGTCATGACGGTATTTATTTCTATGAAACTACCGGCCGCTTTAGCGCTATACTGGGTAGCCACGACAATTTTTGGTATAGTGCAGCAGTACGTATTTAAAAAACGTTTACATATAACCAGCTCTGTTGCAATGTAATGTTTATGCCCACAACTGCCACTCAAACCAACCTCAACCCCGAAACCATCGCCTTAATTGAAGAAGACGTCAGGCACCTACTTGATGTTATGAGTTTTTCCGGCTCCCGGGTTTCTTGTGCCAGCAAACTCACTAAAGACAAAGCCGGTCTGCCTCGTCAACAAATTCATATCAATATCGAAGCCAAACAGTCGGGTCGTCTGTTGATCGGGCTAAAAGGCGCCCACTTAAACGCCTTGTCATATATTTTGCGCTCCATTATGCGCCGTCAATTACGCCAGCCAGTTTATGTCACCGTTGATGTTAATGGTTATTTAGCTTCTCACGAATTAAGCATCCAGAGCCTGGCCGAGGAATCAGCGCAGAAAGCTGGACGCACTGGTCGCGCCGTCGTTCTGCCGCCGATGAACGCGACCGATCGCCACGTTGTTCACACAGCTCTGTCTGTTCGTCCCGACGTTACCACCGCTAGTTTGGGTGACGAGCCTAATAGACGCGTTGTTGTTCGGCCAGTTTTCATCTAAACCACCCGGACCCGGCATAGACTTTAGTAACTCTTGTTCAAGGCTTACTATTCTCTATCTCCGCCCTCAGCGACATGGCCCAATCTATTCTTACTAATACCACCATCGCAACTATCGGGCGACTCATCAACATACTCCTCGGTATTGTTGTTACTGCTTTAATTACTCGCCTGCTTGGACCAAGCCAGTTTGGTTCATATGTACTTCTTCTCTCTATTGGTGCTCTCGTGCAGCTGGCCGCCGACTTTGGCCTCTATCTAACCCTCACCAGAACCGTCGCCGAGCAACCCCATCAATCCCCCGTCCTCCTGTCTCAAGTCTTTTCCTTGCGCCTTCTGCTGCTTGGTGCAGTCTTTCTGCTTGCCACCGTCATTACCCTTATTATCCCCAACCTGCGTCCCTACGCCTTGCCCTTTATTATTATGTCGTTTGGCCTGTCCTGCCAATCATTCAGTCAGTTATTGCTGGGAATTTATCAACATCGTCAGGTAGTATGGCGCGCTACCTTAGGCGATCTGGTCGGGCGGCTTGCTCAGATAGCCAGTATTTTTTTGCTTAGCACATCCGCCGCCAACATCAGTTCGATGATAATGGCCTTTACTATTGGCACCGCCTTAGCCTATCTGCTGCACCACTGGCTGCTTCCAGTTACGCCCTGGCGGCTTGTTTTTGCCTGGTCGGCGTGGAAAAAAATCATCATCGTATCTTGGCCACTGGGAGCAATGTTGTTAGTTAATGCTGTTTATTTTCGTATCGATATGCTGATCCTGTCTTTTTTTCGTCCCGCCTGGGAAATTGGTTGGTATGGCGCCGCTTATCGCATTATTGAAAGTGCTCTCTTTTTCCCCGCTATGTTCGGCGGTTTATTGTTGCCCCGTATCACTGCGGCACTGTCTCAGCAAGACCTCCCCCATGTCAACCAATATCTCATCGAAGGCCTTCGAGTTTTACTCGTCCTCTCCTTATATTCCTTGCTTGTCCTGCTGTATTTTAGTCAGCCAATTCTATTATTAATTGCCGGGCCAACTTTTATCGCTGCGGCACCCCTTCTGCAAATCCTCAGCCTCGCTCTCGTTATTATGTTTTTTGGCAATCTGTTTGGTTTCGCTTTGGTCGCCTTGGGACGGCAATCCTTCCTCCTTCGGCTATACTTAGCACTAGCGGTCTTTAATACCTGTGCCAACCTGCTCCTAATACCGCGCTATGGCGCCGCCGCCGCCGCGTGGACTACTGTCGCCACTGAATTAATTGCCGCTGGTAGTGCTGCCTGGTATGTGCATCGCACTACTGGTTTATCGCTACCCTACAGCCTGGTCTTTAAAATCTTATTTACATTTATTGGCTGCAGCGTCTTTTTGTATCTTTTGCCGTCAACTGTACCGGTAGCAGTTAGGGCTATTCTTCTCACCGGTGTGTACGGTGTAGCAGTTTTTAGTGCCAATATCGTCTCGCCCGCCCATTTTCGTCTATTGCGTGCGGGTACCACTGATCCTGTCCCACCCCCATTAGGCTGACCCTCTTAGGCGCCGTAAATAAATAACTTGGCCAGATCTCGTTCAATCTGCGCCGAGATACGACTTTTTCGATTGAGCGAAATACGAAGCGCAGTACTACGTTGAATGTTTCGCGATTGAAAAAAAGTCGCAGATTGGTGCATAGTGGGCGAGAGATGGTTAAGTTATTTATTTACGGTGACTTAGGCTGTTATAATATTTAGCAATGAATAACCAAAACCAACACTGCGCTGTTATTATTCCCGTCTTCAATAATGCCCAGCAGCTCCCCCTCACCCTGCCTGCACTCTTTGGCCAGTCCATCCCCAGCCATTGGCAAATAAGCGCAGTCTTGTCAGATGACGGCTCCACCGACGAATCATTAATAACCGCTCGTCGTCTATGCCACGCAAGCTCTTGGCCTTATCAAATCATTTCCTCTCCGCATGCCGGCGCCGGCACTGCTCGTAATCATGCCATAGCCCAAAGTAGCTCAAGTCTCTTGCTGTTTCTCGGGGCTGACATTGTTTTGCGCCCAGGTTCACTAATGGCCCACTTAAATTTCCACTCCCATTATCCCGACGCTCAGATTGCCGCCTTAGGATTTGTGGTGTGGGATCCTCGTCTTCACCCTACTCCGCTCATGGAATGGATGACGCATGGTGGCAGTCAAAACAACTTTGATGCCTTGCTGGGTCAAGCAGTCGCTGATCCTAACCATTACTTTTACGGTTCCCATTTGTCTCTCAAGCGATCAGTCCTGCCCTCTCCTCCCTTCCGTCCTCAATATAATTCCTATGGTTGGGAAGATATTGATCTAGGCCGCCGTTTGGCCGCCCAAAAAAACTTGCAACTATCCGTGCTGCCAGAAGCTATCGGACACCACTACCACTACTACTCAACTCAGCGTGTATTGGATCGCCAGCAAGCCGCGGGGCATGGTTTTCGTCTTTTCCAGTCCCAGCACCCTTCTGTTGCCGTCCCCAAGACGAACTCACTTTCACATTGGTTTAAGCACGCGCTTATCTACTACAGCGGACTACTGTTTATAATTCGTCAAATAACCAAAATAATCAGCCCCAAATATAGTCTCCCATTAATATACAAAATAGCTATAAATAGCCATTTTTGGTATGGTTTTTACCATACTTATCCACAAAAATAGAGCCCTTTCCACATATTTATCCACAATGAATCCACAAATAAAAAAACATTTTGCAATTACTGTCCACTACGGTGACCCGGCCCCTACTAACCGGACCGTCCAGTCGCTTTTACAAAATAACGACCCGCCTGATTTTATTATAGTTATTAACCATGGCCCCACCGGGCTTTCCCTCAAGACTAATCCTCGGCTGGTCCAACTAAATCCGCCCAATAATGCCGGTTACGCTGCTGGAATAAATATGGGGCTGGGCGTTATCTCTACCCTCCAAGCTTCCCCCTCCGACATCATTACCTGTTTAAACAATGACGTTATTGTTCCTAGGGATACTTTTACCAAGCTGCGTCAGTGGTGGAGCGACTACCCAGACAACATTTTGCTCGGGTTAACTGTCCACCAGCCCAACCAACCGCCCCAATTAAGCGGACAAGTCAACTTGCTCACTGGTCGGTGTCGTTTGACTAATATTGCCCTACCGACCCATCAAAACCGGCATCTCTTTACTCTCCCCTACATTCATGGCGCCTGTTTCTCCGCCCCCCTTAATCTATTACTCCTCAATCATGGCTTACCCTCTGAATATTTTATGTACTGGGAAGATGTTTTGTTTAGCCAGCAGACCATGCGGCGTCATCTGCCACTCAGGACTGCCTCTAATATTACCGTCATTCATGACGAAGAGTCCTCGGATTCCGCCGCCTCAACAAAAAAAACCTATTATCTTGTTCGCAATGGCGCTTTGTTCTTGGAGCGAGAAACGTTTTGGCCATGGCGGTGTTATTGGTGGATTGCCAACCGTCTGCGCTATGCTTATCACCGCCTGCGTCGCCGACATCCGGTTGTCATCCAGGCGCTTCGCGACGCTATCAATCGAACAACTGGTCCTGCTCCAATGCCGCTTTCTAATTACTGATTATCGTTTCTTAATTTCTATTTTCTCAACCTTATGTCCATCGGCGCTGTCGTGGTAACCTTTCAAACCTCAGCCGCGCAGTTGCAGGCGTGCCTGGCCAGCTTGCAGCAAAACGGTGTCACCAATCAGCAGGTTATAAACAATAATAAGAATAATATTGGTTTTGCCGCCGCTGCCAATGTTGGCGCAAGACAACTAACCAATGAGTTTATCCTGTTCCTTAATCCCGACGCAGCTCTTCTCCCCAATTCTCTCACACTCCCGTTGGGCTACTTATCTAACCATCCTAAAGTAGGCGTTGTTGGTCCCCTCCTCTATAACCATAACAAAGTTTATGAAACAAAGTGTTATGGCCAGTCAGTCAATCTTTGGTCGCTCTTTAGCCGCCGTCTTACACCTATTTCTTTGCCCTCCAACCCACAAGCTGTCGGCTGGGTTAGCGGTGGTGCCATGCTCATTCGACGCTCTGTCTTTGAGGAATTATCCGGATTTGATCCGAGTTTTTTCCTTTACTGGGAGGACGTTGACCTATGCCGCCGCGCTTGGCTAGCCGGCTGGTCAGTTCATCTATTGCCCTCCTGGCGCGTCCTTCATCAGCGAGGTGCAAGTCTGTCCGACCAAGCAGCCAAGACACATCTCTACGACAAATCAGCTGACAACTACTTTCACAAGCACTACTCTAAACCGATATGGCTTTTTCAGCGTTATCTTCGTTGGCTTTACCGCTTGTTGTCGCCATTGGTGGACTAGGGGCCCTTCTTGCTGTTTGGTTAATTCGGTTACCGCGTTTAGCTATCGGTTTGTTATTCTTCTCTCTTTTAACCGGTCAGTTGGTTCGTCTCCCCTTACCGGGCCAAGGTGGCGGACTGTTACCCAGTGACTTGGCCGTCGCTATTCTCTTGCTCATCGTCGGTATAAAAAAAACTTATATTCGATCCGCTGATCAAAACATTCACCTTAACATCTCCCGCCCACCATGCCTATTCCGAAAACTTCCTCCAAGCATCGAGCTCCACCATCAATCAATTACTAACACAACCTCTCGCTTGGACGAACGGGCAGCACAAAAAATAAGCAGTCAGTCAGCTCAACTCAACCGAGTAATCCTCTGGCTGATCACGCCCTTTATCATCTGGTCACTTTTTACTCTTATCCTTCACGCGCCCAACCTTGGTTTAAGTAACGTTTTAGTTGCCTTTTCCTACTGGCTTCGTTTATCCGCTAATTTATTGCTTTTACCCGCCCTTATCTATTTGCTTAAGAGCCCCGCCCTCCACCATTTTGTCTGGTATGGTTTAAACCTCACTGTTTTGTTGTTAGTATCTACCGGTTTAGCGCAGCTGGCGTTTTTCCCAGACCTTTCTTTGTTAGCCCGGGCGGGTTGGGATCCGCATCAATTTCGTTTAGTTTCTACCTGGCTAGACCCCAACTTTATTGGCTTATTTCTTGTGCTGGCTCTCCCTATGATTCTTCTTTGGCAGAATAAAACATGGCGCCTACCGGGTTTTATTCTAGTAATAATAGCTCTTATTACCACCCAATCTCGCAGCACCCAAGTGGCTGCTGGCGCAGCGGCCATTCTCCTCTCCCCCCTGTTTCTTTATCAGCAAGAAGTTAAGTCTAACCGGCGCCGCCTCGTCACTATCAGCGCTGTTCTTGGTTTAGCAATAATTATCAGTACAATCATGATTTTTGCCCTTGGTCCCCGTTTGTCTGGCCTTCTCACCATCGACCCCACCGTCGAGCTTCGTCTCGCCAGCTTGGCCAACGGTTGGCAAATTGTCCGGGATAATCCATTATTGGGGGTTGGTTACAATGCCTATCAATTTGCCCCGGGCGAGGCGCAAACTGTGGCCAATTACTCTATTCACTCCCGCGCGGGAGCTGATAACAGCTTACTAACTATCTGGGCCACCACCGGCCTGATCGGTCTTTCCCTTTTCCTTCTGCCCTGGTCTTATTTGCTTCGTTTATTTATTACGCGCTCACTCCTTTACCGCGATCCCCGCGCCCTGGCCGGACTGTATAGTCTTACAGCCCTCTTCATCCACTCCCAATTTATCAATAGTTGGCTGTACTCCCACCTTCTGATCACCGTGGCAATTATTATTTCCTTAATCATCCCCCGTCCATGATCGTTTTTCTTATCGTCCCTGCTCTTCTTCTGCTGTCCCTGTTAACTTTGTCTCGCCCGTCCAGCGCGCTGGTTTTACTCACAGCCTTATTGCCCACCTATCTTATTCAGTTTTCTTTCTTCAGTCTTCCCACCAATTTACTGGAAGCGTCTATTGTAACTGTTTTCTTTTTTACCTTTATTCAACCTTCTATTCGCAGACAGTGGCCAATAATCTGGCGCGCCCTACCGTCATTCCTCCATCTGCTGATTGCTCTTTTTGTCCTTTCGGCCATCGTTAGCACGATTATCTCGCCACACATCCTTACCAGTCTGGGCATACTAAAAGGATGGATCATTGTTCCCCTTCTGCTGGGTTGGCTGATAATATCCGCCCAGTCTTTCTTCCCTTCATCTGACTCTGCCCCAGAACCTCTTCGAAGCCCCTTTGCCGAAACAAAAACTCTTCCTGCCAAAACTTTCTCACCTAATTATTATTTCTTGATTATTCAATCACTTGTTCTGTCCGGTAATATTGTCGCGTTGCTTGGGTTGTCGCAAATAAATCACCTTGCTCGTATCAAGAGTGTTTATGACGTACCAAACTCTTTAGCACTATATTTAGTCCCGCTACTTGTTATCTCCGTCTGGTTGTTCTTTAACCGCCATCAACGACTTTTCTATCTCCCCTCTTCGCTCATCCTCGCTGCCGCCCTGCTCGCTACGCAGTCAGTCGCTGGTATTTCTGCCGCTTTTATTTCCGTCTCTATCGGCTTAATCCTTTTTCAACCAACCTCAACATCTACCGCCACTCGTCGACCTCTTTACCTTCGCTGGGGGGCTGTTCTTACTCTCGTGTTTATCTCCCTTGGTTATCTATCGTCCACGGGACGCTTAACCTATCTCCTGCAGCCCCTTTCCTCCTCGGATACTCATAATTCATTGTCTGTTCGCCAACAGCTTTGGAGCATCAGCGTGGATCTGATAAAGGATCACCCCCTTCTCGGCGTCGGGCTGGGTACTTTCGAACCGGCCTACCAAAACCAACTGCACGAACGCTTTACACAATTCGCTAACTGTCAGCTTTCAACAAAAAAATGTGAATCCCCGCTACCAGAATTTGTCTTTCGAGATCCCCACAACTGGCTTCTCTCTTTCTGGCTTAACACCGGCTTGTTGGGCTTAGTCAGCTTTATCCTGCTCAATGCCTATATTCTCGTTCATGCTTGGCGTAGCGTACTAAAAATCACCGGTGGGCATAATCAACACTCAATCACACCAATACAAACCAATCATTTTTTGATCACTTACCAAACACAAACCCTTACCCTCGCCCTATTGTCTATTCTTATCTTCGGCCTAGCCGATACCATTTACTGGAAAAACGATCTCGCTGCTCTCCATTGGACAATAGTTACTTGTCTAATCGCGCAAACCTTCAGTCATCTCCTGCTTACTATAACAAAAAACCAGACTTCTAATCATCCCTCTAGAAAAATTCATCTTTAATGAAATCAAACCAGTGTTGTGCTAATTGTATTCAGCAGCACAAAAGCCGTTAAAGCGATCGTAATCCCCAGTAAAGCAGCAATTATCCAAGTTTTTGCCAGCTGCACCCGATCCGCGCTGCCCCCCGCCGTCATATATATATAACCGCCTATCACAATGCCAACCGCTGCTGCCATCATCACTAGCGCTGTCAAGCTTAACGTCACCCAACTCAACAATCTTCCAATTGCCGTTGTAGCCGTAGCACCGCTGCCACCAATAATACTGCAAATATCTCTAACGCCGTCTACATCAAGCACTTCCAAAAAGCCCCAAGGGCAAGGGACCGCGGCCTGTGCTTTAACTGAATGTGGCAACCCTAAACCATAGAATAGTATAAACGTTATAATTAAAACCTTTCCACTTCTTATTTTGCTATGTAAAAAATATTTCATTGGGTTAGCTCACTACTCAAAAAGTTAAATAATTGACGACATCAGCCTAATTATTGGTATCAACCTTTCTATATTAACTATTGCTAATACTATACCCACTGCCAAAATAACAAATGGGAACATAAAAACCGTCAACAACAACCCAAACGCGACCTCCACCGGTATACTAACAAATTTTCCTACAACCTTCCTTATTTTTCCATCCACAATGTCCATTACGCTATCTTCACCAAACTCCGCTAAAGCCTCTTCAGCTTCCCCCGCGTTTTGTTGGGCCTTTTTTACGCGTCTTTTTTGTGCGGCTATTAATGGTTTAAACGGCGCTTTGCTCAATTGGCGGGAAGCCTGCTTAGCAATTTGCCCTGTCGCTTCACTTACCCCTTTTTCCGCCACTAGTCGAGCAGCCATTATTGCGGCAGCAACAGGCGCGCCGACACCTGTCGCTGCTAATGCCTTTTCACCAACTTGGACCGGAACACCTGCCGTCTTAGCGGCTACTTTTCCCCCTGCGCGACCCGCTTGTTTCCCCACTACCCCAGTTGCTTTACTCGAAACCTTTTCTGCGGTTTTAAGCGCAGCTAATTCAGCTTTTCTTTGCAGCACTTTCCTTCTCGTGTCTGAGACTTGATTACGTAAACCTTGTTTTTCTTCTTGCCTACCTCCATCTTGGCCAGCGTCAAACACCATATAACACGTACTTACTCTATTATCAATTAGCCGCCATCTCTCTCTTCGCCGCCTCAATCGCCAGCACCTGCTGTGGATCGCTGGTTATTACCTGGTCCTCCGCATAACTGGCCACTACTTTAATCGCTACATGTTTCAGCCCGGCAAATAAAATACCTTCTCCCACATCACTTTCCAATAATCTAAACTTCTCGTGGTCGGTCAGATAAAACACATCCGCCAACAAATCGATCGCCGCTGGCGACTGGCGCAGTAGCAGCTGCAAAGAAGAGTTTGTGACAATCGGTTTACCGTACTTAGAATCCAGAAAATCCTGTATATCCTGCGTAATCGTCGTTACACCTAAGTAATATTTGCGTGCCCGTTTTGCGATGGAGAACATAAACTTAGCCGACTCCTCGTGTTGCATCATCACCCACGCCTCGTCCACTACCAGTATTCTTTTCTTTAACGAGCTACGTACTTTGTTCCAAATGAACCCCAAGACGACATACATAGCTAGCGGCCGCAGCTCCTCCTCCATATCACGCACATTGAACACTACTAGTTGATTATCCAAGTCGATGTTGGTTGGTCGGTTAAAAACCCCAGCAAAAGTCCCTTCCACAAACCGCTCAATCCGCAAGGCAATATTAGCGCCGCCTTCCATGTCGCCAACAATATTATAAAAATCCTGCAAAGTCGGCACCTCAGGCTTTGTCCATCTAATGCCTTTAGTAATATCTTTCAGCGCATATGTTTCCCACAAAGCCTTATCTACCACCGAGTTTTCCTCTGGCGAAAACCCCCCGGCCATCAGCGAAACCAAACCAATTAAACGAGTTATATTCTCCCGCAGCACCGTTTCTGGCTCGTCTTCCTCTCCCAACTCCGGCAAATCAAATGGGTTGATCCTGTGGTCGGACGCTGTGGCTATCCGCAGATAAGCCCCGCCCACCGAGTCAGACAAATAACGGTATTCCTTTTCCGGATCAATTACAATCACTTCCGTATCAAACATCAATTGCCGCAATATCTCAAGTTTAACCGCGTACGATTTACCCGCGCCAGACTTAGCGAAGATCACCATATTAGCATTGCCCAAACTAAATCGATCAAACAATATTAAGCTGTTGTTGTGCAAATTAATACCGAACAAAATTCCATTACTGCTAGAAAGGTCGGAGCTCACGAAAGGGAAGGTTGTTGATAGCGACGATGAGCTCATGTTGGTAGTTCTCGCCAGCTTGTCCTGCCCCAGCGGAATGGTCGAAAAGAATCCTTCCTTCATTTGGAATATAGCCGGCTTAATATAGACCAGGCGGCCTTCTAACAACACTTCAATCTGTCCGACAGTTTCCTCTAACTCTTCTTGACTGTCGGCATATAGCGTCAGATACAAACTTAATTGAAAAAATCGTTCCGTTCCCTGCACCAGTCTGTCCCGCAGTTCTTCAATGTCTCGGTAGGCAGTTTCTAACTGTGGATCCCTCACTTTACCTTTCTCCGTCCGCATGATTATCGAAGCGGACACTTGGGTGATCTGTTTTTTCAATTGCCTTAAAATCGTGGCGGAGTCTTGTGGATAAACGAACATCCCCATATCGAACTCCACATCAAAATTCACTATTGGTGACAGCCAATTAGTTTCCAGATAGCGCGGATAAGCCGTCACAAATAACGTCGTGGCAAACTTGCCGTCTATCTCAACATATTTAGTGGACACTGAAAAAGCCGCTGGGGCTAGAATGTCCTTCAAACGCACCACTCCCTCCTGCCATTGCTTTAACTTAGCCTGGTCTTCAGGCAAGGCTTTCTCGGGTTTCTTTTGTTGCTTAGTTTGCCTCTTAATTTTAAATCCCAGCATATCCACAGTATAACAGATATATTAAAACCAGCCCTAGCGAGCCATAAACATCCCTCTCTACCCTATTTATTCTCATTTTCAAGTTACGGATTACTGGTTACTATATTTCTATTTTCTAATGCCTAATCTATCCCGTTTGTACGGTTTTACCGATTAATGGCAGTTTATAAAACATGTACGGCTTGTGCTTTGTTTGGACTTTGTGCCTGTCTGTGCTTTGTCTACGTTTTGTACTCTACCTGCTCACCCACGGCTGCTCTGATCTGTTGCTAGACACTAAGTCTGGTGCCCCGGTTTCCTCTACGCTCAGTTTGGCTACATTGTGCAAACGTAAATTGCGTGACGTAACAGGATTTAGGATGCTGTAAAACAATTCCAGCACTTCTTGCGTCTGTAGCGGTGCCACACGTAAACCCACTCCTCTTAAACCAACAGCTACTTGCTCCACCCGTTGCATTAATTGCTTCTTGTAATGCTCAAACTCTACGTCAGTAAATGGCTTATTGCCTTTTCCAATGCCTTGCCATGTCTTGGCCAGTTTTTCCAACGTGTTCAACTGTCGGCTCTGCGCCATCGCAAACGAAACGGAGACAAAAAAAGTCTTGGTCATAATATTACCACCCTTGACCAATTCTGAAATAAAATTAATATATTCGGCCATCTGCAAGCGCAGCAGTTCATTTTTTTGCCGTTCTTTACGAGAATCCAGCTCCTCTAAATAGGATGTAATATCCAGCTTTCTCGACATCACTAAAATCTGTACCGGGAAATCCAGTGAGTTTAGAAAACCTTGAAAGGCATAAATTATTGCATCTTGCTCCTCTTCAGACTTTAAGGCGAAGTTTAATGAAGACACGATCAAAGTCGCCCGCAAGGTATTATTCCCCAATACCACCACTCCGTCGCGTACCGCCGTAATCTGCACTAGTTCCTGACTGGATTTGCCTTTTTGGTCCTTCTCTAACATCACTTAATAGTTTACCTTATCGCCCTGCCCCTTTCTATTCTTTTTGTTGCAAGCCTCCCCTTCTCCGTATTTCTACTTCTTCCCTTTCCTTCCCACGGTCCCCATCTCGTTCATTCATTGGTCCTTAAGAGGATATTTTGGAATTAAGTTTGTATAGATGTCACATTATGAAATGCCACTCTTAAATAAACGGGTGGCGGCGCGGGGGACCCCCACCGAGCGCCTGCAGGCTGCCCGCCTGGCAGACCGAAGCCGTCGGGTGGGGGTGCAGCGCCGACAGGGCCCGTCACTATATTTGTGGCATTTCATAATGTGACTTCCATACCCTGTGTTTTTATCTGTTTTTATCGTTGTTCGTAAAATTTTGTCACCGCTTTGTTATGGTTTGTTAAGTTTGCAAAGACTGTGTTTTGGATAAGTTTCGTCGATTGTTTGTAAGGTTTAGGTTGTTGTGTTTTGTTTGGGTTTTGTGCACTGTGCTTTGGGAATGTTTCTAACCTGCCCTTTGTATAAAATCAATCCTTGCTCCCCTCCGGTTCTTCGAGCAACGGGTCCTCTAAATCTGCTCCCACGACATTTCCTTCTGTGTTTAAAGTTTGGCTCATCAAGTCAATAGATGAAACCCCATATACTTCCGCTTCATCGCTAAACTCCGACCCGCTGATTTTTATCTTGTTATCCTTGTCAGTTCTTCGCCATAAATACAACTTCGACCCCATAGCATAGCTAATGCCATTAATCAGCACCTGACCGAACGGCTGCCCATAAAACCTCGCATGAGCAAACAGCAAAGCTGTCCCCGCAATCGGCAATGCCAACACGATCAGCACGCCTAAACTTACCATGACATATAAAATGCCAATGATCATGGCCGCAATCAGATAAAAAGCAAATTGCTTTAGCGTCAGCGGACCAATAATCCGATCTTCAATGTCGACGAATTGGGGAACTTGAAATCGCATATTATAAACTATATAAAAACTCAAAACACAAAGCCCAAACAAAATCCAATATTACAAACCTATCAAACACGTTCACGGGACTTAACCTCACATTTCTGAATTATAGCAGACAAGATATTTCTCAGCTCTATTGCCTCTTGTTGTAATACTGAAATTTTATCCACCAGTTCCACATTAACCTCCCGTAACAAATCAAGCCAATAGCTCGTTTCCTTTGCTTCCTTTCGTGCAATACGTAAACGATGAACAAAATCCTTCTTGCTTATAGCGTCGTTTGCCTCTCGGTAATTCGCCCCTACTGACCCGGCCGATCTAATCAGTTGATCAATCAACCTATTATTAATAGTACTTTTAGGTAAAGACTGACACATTCTTAATACCTCTTTGGCAAACAATAATGTTCGTTCCTCCAGATCACGATATGGACTTGTATGTCGTGTCATTAAATCTCATTTAGAGTCTGTCCGCGCTGTTTATTCGTGTTTGTGTACTGTGTTTTGTTTGGGCTTTGTGTACTATGTTTTGGGAATGTTTCGCCCTTACTCTCAAAAGTAATAGCAGTATAAGTGCGTCGTGTTTGTATCAGTTTGTCTTTTGTGTTTTGTTTGGGCTTTGTGCACTGTGTTTTGTGAATGTTTCATTCCCCTTCTCAACCGTAACGGTAGGATAAGTGCGTCGTGTTTGTATCAGTTTGTCTTTTGTGTTTTGTTTGGGCTTTGTGCACTGTGTTTTGTGAATGTTTTGTGTACTATCTCCACGGTGGCTTAGGCGGAGCTTTGTCCATCTTAAGATTCAGCACATTCCTTGCTCCTCCTTCTGTCGCTTTCGTCTGTGCTTGCCTTCCCGGTTCCTCTTTTTTCTGCTTCGCCCAATGCGCCTCCAGCTCCTGCCGAACTGGTTCAAATAAATCTTGTTCTATCTCGCGCGCCATCCTTTGCGCTTTATCGTTAGGAAGCCTTAGTTGGCCAGATAAATAAGCCCCCAACCCACTAAGCGGTATCTTGCCAATCCCTGTTTTTAATATTGACAATGCAATTATCGGCGCTTTAATCTGTTCCAGCCCATAAGCCTTAGTCAGGCCTCTCACAAACGCCCCTGTTCGCGTCGACACCATGGCTTGTCGAGCTATCTGGGGCAATTCAAACAATCCCGCCACATATTGCTCTCCTTCGGCTTGCGACACGGTTACCACCGATCCCGACGGTATACTATTATAATCAAGACCCATATTAAACAATCTGCACAAGATTAGGCTTTATAGTCTTTTGATTCAACGTCTCTTATTGTGTTATTCAACTCATTGATCAACCTCTGCCGTACTTTCTCATTTTCTTCTGGGGCAACACTGAAAGACGTATTAACTAATATTTGAGCTTCTAAATTAGCCCTTTGTGTATCGTCCAAATTTCTAACTAATTCTTTATTCTTAACTGCCGCATTAATTTGGCTTGCGGTACCCACTGCGCCCATATTTGCAAGCTGAGGTCCTGCCTGCCTAGCTAAATGAGCGCCAACAACGCTGTTTGCCAATCTAGATGATCCCAAAGACGGGTCATTATAATTACCAGCCCTGGCCGCCGTAACTGCCGCAGCCCGAGCTTGTCGTTCACCTTTACTTGGTAACAAGCGATCGGCCATCGGGCCACCCTTTGTCTTTGCTGCTTTGCCCGCACCAGGAATGTAAGACAACAGGTTTTTACCGGCCGTCCGGCCAAATAAACCAATCTGCGCACCAGCATACTTAGTGGCAGCTCGAGCCCCTGTGGCTGCCATGTATCCCCTACCCATTCCCCTTGCTCCCCTATACATCAAATTTCTCCCTTTTTGCCCCGTTTTTTGTGCAAAACTAATCATCGCCGCTGATCCCGCAATGCCCGCATACTTACCGGCACGAGCTGCCGCGATAAAACCGACGGTCAAAAACATTACACTTACCAAACCACTTGCAACCCCATCGGTGATTCCGGGGAGAGACATCTGACTCATCTTCCCAACTAGCAGCAATATCAACAGTGCTGCTGGCGCATAAAAAACATATTTAAAAAACGATGACCACCATAAACCAGCCAATTTAGCTGTATTTGGCAGAGCCACAAACAAATAGGCGAACGGGGAAACTATCAACAAACCAAGCAACATTATGTACCGCATTGCCAAATTGAACAAAAGCACCAACCCCGAGCTAGCCACCATCCAGACAATTAACATACCAATAAAAGCCCTAAGAGCATTAGTTGATGATGACCACGTCGGCCCCACGGTTTTCAATGCCTCATATATGGGACCGAAATTACCAGCTGGCTCTAAAAGACCAGGCAAGTCACTAGTAAGATCAGGCACCGAGAAAACAACCGCCAAGACCCTTATTAACAATCGTGTAAAATCAATTACTACGCCGGCTATCACTAAACTAAAATTTACTAACAGCGCTGCTAGCAACAAGCGTGGCAGTGACCGCCTTACTCCACCGCCAACCTCTAACCGTAAGACTGTTGTCAGTGCAATAAAAACCAAAGCTAACATAAATCCAAGATTAACTATGCCCAGAACTATCGGCCAGAGGCTTCTCACAGTACTGTTTGTTATATGCTCAGAAACAAGAAACAACGGTGTTAAAAGCAAAATAGTGTAACTAAACACGGAACCACCTATTTGAGCACCTAAAGTAAAAAGCCAACCAATCGAGCCCGTTAGAAGAAAAGAAGTGGCATCAAAACCAAAAAGACCAATTCTTCCTAATACTTCACGCCAACCAGTCGCGGCTTGTTTAACTTGTCCTCCTCTCAACGGCTGCAATTTTTCTACTGCCTGTATAGAACAGAACGTCATGCTATTCCCATTAGCATCAACCGGTATTATTAGTTGCCAGCTCTGCGCTCTGGCCGCTAGCAAAGCCTGTTTGTTTGTAAGATCCACTTCTTCGCAACCCAGAGCAATAAGCTCACTCTGCGTCTCATGCGCCAACCTAGGCACATCAAGATCAACCGGTGCTAATTCCTGCGCTAACGCTGGTCTTAAACCAACCAAACAAACCAGTATCAAAACAATTAAACCACCATACCACAGGCTAAAAAACGAGGCTTTCTTATAGGAATGAAAGAGCCCATCACCCATCACTGCCCTGACTGATGAAATTGTCTGGTATGGGGGTAGAGCAATATTGTTTCTAATAATCCTCATAATCATTAATCACACGTAAATCCGCACGTAACACCAGCAGTTGTCCCCGGCCGCCACTTGCCAGCGGTCATTACCCGCAAGGCATGGCGTGCGCCAAACTCCAGTATTGGTGAAATTATATTAGCCGACGGAGAGGTCGGATCCTTATCTTTATCAAAGAAATTCTCACTGGGCTTAAATAATAAATCCAGCGCTCCAGCCACCTGCGGGCCGGTGTTGCTCGCCGCGGCTTGCGGTCCCGACTGGCTTTCTGAAGTGTCGGTTGCACTAGCACATTCCGGATCCAGCGGGTAATCAATATAATTATCACCGTCGTCATTTACTCCATTACTGCATTCCGGCTCTCCGCTCCCCGGCGTACCGCTGCTGCCGCTTCTTTTCACTAATTGCACGCCTCCCGGATTATCCAAGCCTGTTAACGAACTGGCTTGCTGGCTGGTCGCTAGTTGCCCCAGTACGTTTGGTATGCCATAAACGCTAGCTTTCCGCGCTGCTACCGGATTATTAATCAGCAACGATAATTCCCCGTAACTTGATAACGGCGTTACGTCCGGCGACGGAGAAGGAGGTGGATTGCTTTTTAGGTTCGCGTCCGCCAACAAACCCTCATTTTCTATCAAACCTTGTTGATATTCCACTCTTTTAAATGCTTCTGAAGCTACATTGCTTAGTCTTGACGAATCGCTAAAAATGGCATCATTAACTCTTTTCACATAAGACGCTACGTCTGTGGGCAAACCAGCCTGAGACAATGCTTCGCCGTAGTTGTATTCCAAACAAGGGACAGTGCGCCTATTATTAGGCCAACAATCAGAAGCGCTAATAGGGTTCCATATAAGATGTCTATAAGAGCCACTTCCGTCCGCCTCGGTTTTAATTTCTAAAAACGGCCAAGACACTGATTTATCTGGCATATATTGCGTTGCCACTTCATCAATCATCCCTTGCAGCGTTGCCAGATGCGCTGGTCTTTCCAACTCGGGTAGTTGGTTTATTTGCTGACGCCATAACGCCACTTCGTTTGAAAAAGCATATGGTTCATTAATCTGAAATACCCATCTTAAAGCTCGTTCAGTCTCATCCTCCTCTGTTCCCGAATTCAATGCGGCTAAAACACCATTTAAAACAGGCATAGCTTGCCACTCCAACGGATCTACCACTACTGCTTCACGCCGGCGCTGCTCCATAGCCAAGACCTCGGCCTGTCTCTGCTCAGGTGTTAGCCCTGGTTTAATTTCATTATCACATTCCTTAATACCAAACCCATATGCGCACAGTGTCTGCAGCAGCTCCGCTGCCGCGTTACGCCTCGCCGATTCCGCCCCGAATTCCCGCACTAGCTGATCAGTGTACAGGTCTGCTCCATCCAAAGTCACTGCTCGGTTAAGCAATGTCGGTGTGCCGGGCTGTGTTAAGTATCCGCTATCGCTGGCCACCTCTGTTTCTTTTGTAAAGCGTCCGCCCGACTCAGTCTCTTTGGCAAAAGGCTGCTCGGCAGATACTGCTTCCCGGGCTTTTCGGCGCGCTTCTCGATCAAAGGCTGTTTCCACATAGTCGGCCTGATCCAGTGCCGCTAACACGTTAAAAAACAATTGTTGTTGCCCGATTGCTGTATAAAATATCCCATGCGGATCGGCCCAGGCATCACGTACGTCCGCCGTCATGCTTAAAGCCACTAAACCCAAAACTAGCGCCCCGACGCTTAGTTTTTTCCGATATTCTTTTTCTTGTTTCCTTATTTCCATTTTCCATTCTTCCTTAAAAATTACCGGTATATTTGTTTGGTCTGTTAGTTTTGTGCTTTGTTTGGGTTTTGTGTTCTGTGCTTTGTGCATGTTTCGTCCCCTGTGTTTTATGCATGTTTCGTTTATTCCAATCCATACTTAGTCTCCAATTCCTTAACCGATGTCGCCATCTCCTGAAACACCCCACCTAGTTCCTCGATTTTTTTCGCCGCAATCAAACCGCCGACAAAATCCTGGTCAATATTAAGTAATCCCTCGCTGTTGATTTGGAGCGCGGTTGTCGCTGCGATCATCTTTTCGTGCAAGCCTGCTACCTCGTTCGGTGCTGTGACTTTTTGCAGTATCACTACATTCTTTCGTAAAACATCAACAATCCCCTGCATTGGCTGCTTGTCTTGGGTATTAATCAGCAGCCGGAATGCCGCCTCAACATCTGCGCTCGTAACAATACGCAACTCTTTATTATGTGTGCTGGATACGGCATCCAAGTAAGCCTGCACTGCCTCTTTTCCCTCATTCGATGAAGTAGTTATAGTGACCGGTGGCAGCAATGCTCCCTTATTCGCATTGACGAACGCTTCTATTCTTACTTGATCCAGAATCTGTTCGCGCGGCACATCCTCTGGCAACGATGCCAAATATTTTTTGGTAAAGGTGTCCACTTGAGTGATTTGCTCACCCGTTGCCGGCTTACTGACATCGTTTGGACCTGGAATCAGCGGATCTCGGCCAGCCACCACCTCGTCCCGATCACCCGTTCCATCACCGTCTGTATCAGCACTATTGGGATTAGTACTATAGAAAGCTGTTTCGTACAAATCGGCCATCCCATCGCCATCGCTATCTCGCGTTTTATCGGCCAAAGACAAAGACCCGCCTGGTGTCGTTGTTTGATCACCGTCTCCTTTAAGCCATTTCTGTCCTCCCCAATATAACCCAGCTATAACTAATACAACCACTGTCGTCATCCCCACTACTCGCCACCCCATTTTATTTATCGGATTCATAGTACAAGATTATCCATCAATAAGCTCCAGTATAATCTATCGCGCATGGCAATCAAAGACTATCTGTTCACTGTCCAGCCATCGCTAAATCAACACCGCCTGACATGCACCAGGTTGAACATTGAGCCAGCCAAATTTTACCCCCACACCCAAGAAGCGCCGGCCTTTAAGGCCGGTGATGAACGGTTTTTATATTAGCTCCGCTAAAAAGCCCTGGCCTTTAGGCTAGGGTGTGGGGGTTTACAACTACTGCGGTAAAACAATATTTGCACCGGCCATATAAGGCCTCAGTCTGTCGGCAGACGCTGCCACTTCCGGAGGGTTGCCAGACAAATCTAATTTTTGCATCTTAGCCATCCAACCTAAATCTATTGGAACAGCACTAAGTTGGTTATTAGACAAGTTCAAATTCTCCATCTCTACTAACCAGCCAATTTCACTTGGTAACCAAGTGAGTTGGTTGTTCGATAAATTCCATTCCTTCAACTTGCGAAGCCACCCTATTTCTAGCGCTAAAGAAGGCAGTTTATTATTACTGGTATCAAATTTCTCTAACTTTTGTAGCCACCCTATCTCCGATGGCAGCCAAGAGATTTCATTATTACTTACATCTAGTTCTACTAAGTTTGAAAAATAGCCAATCGAAATAGGCAGTGACGGTAAATTTTGTCCGCTCAAATCTATCTTGCACACTGCTCCCGCGTTACTTAATGCCACATTAATGTCCGTATAAACAGTTGGATCACTGCATTTCGATCCCACCGAAACCTCTACGCCACCTTGCCCCCCAGGAGTCTCCTTTTCTCCTGGCATTAACAGCAATTTACCACCCCAATACAACCCAAATAGTACTAATATAACTACCGCTACTACCACCGCTATTCGAAGACCCGTTCGCTCTACCTCCTCCCCCAGCGGCGAACGCTGGTCTAATGGATCTCCTACCGGTGATTGATACGGGTTATTTCCTTCTGTTGTTTCATTCATAATGATTATTTAATTATTATATCTTATATTATTTAACTAACAAGGTGACCTCAGAAAAATTAATAATAAACAACTGTTCCGTCGGGGTTCACGCACAGCTTTGGCGAAACCACAGGGGATGGCTGCGGGCTCTGTTTTGTTGACGGCGAGGGAGGTGGTGATGAGGGAGAAATCTCCGGCGAGGGAGGTGGAGGTGGCGGTGGTGACGGCTCTTCTACACAACTACCGCTCGGATTGAAATGATGACAGCCTTGGAAATTAGCTAAGCATTCTGCCTTCGAAGTTACCCAGATATCATGCCAGACAATTGGATTAACAATTTCCGGAGATGGTGATTGGATGCTGGTGGATGGTAAAGGCAATGAGGAGGGAGAGGGGCTAATATTGGGTGACGGGTTGACACTAGGTTGCGGGCTCGCGGAGGGGCAGGGGGGCAAAGATGGCGATGGAGACATCAAAGAAGATGGGCTCGGCGACGGTGACTGGCTAATTAGTGGTGAAGGTGACCTAGATGCCATTGGACTTACCGTGGGCAGCACTGTCGGAGGAATCGGCGGTGTTGGATCAATTGGGACCGTCGGTGTAATCAGTGGAGACGGACTTGGCGAT
>Ga0075963_109_pt1 | contig 81418 bp, 78 predicted proteins | sample RifGroA2_FD_67989 | JGI IMG/M metagenome (GOLD analysis project Ga0075963, IMG submission 67989) | Parcubacteria bacterium GW2011_GWA2_45_14
TCGGTCGTTTACGCTGAGCCTGTCGAAGTGTCAGTCGCTGGTGATCGTGGTATTTTGAAAATAGGTTCGCGCAAAGGTAAGTATTTCTCCGCAGCAAAACTTTAGTTTTGCGAGGAAGATAGAGCGAGTGACGTTAAGTCACTCGCGGTGGGATGAGAAGGCCGGAGCATTGTGCGAGTTTGCCCATCAGGGAAAAGCGAGCACAGCGAGGCCAGGCCCGGAAGAAATTTCCGTCAGGAAATTTACTGACGGGGAATCCCTCTCTCTCCGCATCTAATAAAAAACCGGCATTAGCCGGTCTTTTATTTAGAAATAATACTGGTAGGATTCGAAGGGTATTTTTGCAACCTAAACTGCTTTAGGCTGCAAAAAACCCGGGCTGCGAAGGGTGAACGGGAGTTCCTCTCTGCGCAACAGCTAAAATTTCTCATCCCCGCATCACGGTCAGACCCCACACTTCCTTAGTCCCTCCATCCCATAACAAATCTGCTACAGCACTCAAAGTGGCACCTGAAGTTGTCACATCGTCTATTACAATGTATCTTTCTGCCGCTAGTTTTTCCTGTTGCTTTAACTCAAACGCTCCTCGGACATTGTCTGCTCTCAAGTCTGCCGGCAGCATTGCCTGCGTCCATGTTTTTTTCCTTCGCTGCACTATTGGCCATATCGGCAAACCAAGCCACTGGCTAAGCTCCCTGGCTAACAGTTCGCTTTGATTAAAACCTCTTTGTTTAAGCCTCGATGCGTGCAGAGGGACTGGGACCAGCGCCGTCGTCTTTCTCAGTTCAGCTAATGGCGCAATAGTCGTAATCCTAGCCGCCATTAAATAAGCTAGCAGGGGAGCCACATCGACAACTCCTTTAAATTTTAGCCAGTGCACGCCGCGCCGCAGCAGGTCTGAACCGTACACCCCGACGCTCACTGCGCCGGTTAAAGCCAATTTCTTGCGACAGGCCTTGCAAACCCTCCCTTGCGGTTGTTGCTTCCCGCAGCCGACACAAACCAGCGGTGCCATGATTATCTCCCGTTGGCAGCGACTGCATAACCATTCTCCTTCACGCAGACATCCCATACAGCGCGGTGGCGCAAAAATATCCACTAAGCTCTTACCTAAATCCAAAACAAACTGTTGAGAATCCTTTAGCTGCATGTAAACTCAAACCCCCATCAACCTTCCTGCTGCTTCAATACTCACCCCAGCTCCTGTGTTCCGCTACTTTAGGCGCCATCCAAAAATAACTTGGCCAGATCTCGTTCAATATGCGTCAAGATACGGCTTTTCCAATTGAGCGAACCAGGAGCCGTAGCCAAGCTACGGTGAGTGGTTCGTGATTGAAGAAAAGTCGTAGATTGGCGCATAGTGGGCGCTTCTGATAGTTCTTCTGCTACCACAGAGCTGGCGATCGGATCCTCTAGGAGCTCCTGAATGATTCGCCTGATTGGTCTGGCGCCTGCCCCTTCTCGAAATGCTTTCTCGGCAATCTCGTCTCGTACGCCCTTAGATACTTCCAGTGTGATTTGTTTGCCCTGTAATCGTTTTTGCAGTTCTTTTATCTGTAAATCAGTAATTGCCTGCAAGTCTTTTTGCTGCAGCGGCGCATACACAATCACTTGGTCAATCCGTCCCAGCAACTCTGGTGCCATCTTATTCCTTAACTCTTTCAACACGGTGTCTTTTAGTTCGTCATATCTGGATTGCACCGTCTCTTTCATTCCGCTTTCTTCTTTAATAGCGAATCCCATTCTTGCTTGCTGCGATAACTCGTGCGACCCGATATTGCTCGTCATTATCACGATCGTATTACGGAAGTTAACATGCTTGCCGTGCTGGTCTGTCAGTTCTCCCTCATCCAAAATCTGCAGCAGGATATTAGTCACGTCCGAGTGGGCTTTCTCAATCTCGTCGAATAAAACAATAGAGTAAGGTTGGCGCCTCACTTGTTCTGTGAGTTTACCGCCTTCCTCATAGCCGACATAACCGGCTGGGGCACCGATTAATCGGGCCACGGAATGTGCCTCCATAAACTCTGACATGTCTACGCGAATTAGGGCTGATTCATCTTCAAAGACTTCCCGTGCTAATACTTTGGCCGTTTCCGTCTTGCCGACGCCGGTCGGTCCCAGGAATATAAATGAACCTAGCGGTCTATTTGGGCTGGCAATACCCGCCCGGCTCCGCCTGACATACCGCGCTAAAGACTTGATCGCTTCTTCCTGACCAACAATATGCTGCCGCAGGATGTCTTCCAGATTAGTCAATTTCTTCAGCTCCGATTTCAGTAATCTTGTCACGGGCACACCGGTACTTTCTGCCACAATGCTGGCGATGTGTTCTCTGGTTATCTCCGGCCGCTGGTTGCCCTTCTTGGCGCTCATCTTGCGTGTGTATGCTGCCAGCTTCTCATTCAGTTGGTCTTCCTCTCGCTTCACGAGCAACGCTTCTTCGTAATTCTCTGCTTCGATGGCTTTCTCTTTTTTCTGTTGCAGATGATCCAACTGCTTCTTGAGTTGATTCGCGCCTTGCGCTTCATCTGTCCCGGCTAATTTTAGTTGTAAGGTTGAAGCCGCCTCATCCAATAAATCAAAGGCCTTATCTGGCAAGAATCGGTCTGGTACGTATCTGACGCTCATTTCCACCGAGGCTCTTATTGCCTCATCCGTCACAGTCAATCCATGATGCTGCTCGTATGCCTCGCGCGCCCCTTCCAGAATCGCTATAGTTTCTTCTTCGGTTGGTTCCTTGACTTGTACTGGTTGGAATCGTCGCTCCAAAGCCGAGTCCTTCTCAATGTGTTTGCGGAACTCATCCATCGTTGTCGCTCCAATTACACTGATCTCTCCTCGCGTCAGTGCTGGTTTAAGCATGTTAGCCGCATCGAGGCTTCCTCCAGCCGAACCGGCTCCCACAATCGTATGTATCTCATCAATAAACAATACTGCGTCCTCGTCATTCTCTAATTCTCTCATTAGCTCTTTTATTCGTTCCTCAAATTCTCCTCGGAACGTCGTCCCGGCCAGTATACTAGCCATATCCAGCACCAATATCTTTTTATTCTGCAATTTTGGCGGCACAACTCCGGCGGCAATCCTTTGTGCCAATCCAATGACTATCGCTGTCTTGCCGGTACCAGGATCGCCAATCAATAGGGGATTGTTCTTTGTTTTGCGATTCAAAATGCTCATTACCCGGTCAATTTCTTTGCTTCTGCCGATCACCGGGTCATATTTTCCTTCCGCTGCTGCTTGCGTTAAATTCTGCGTGAAAAAATCAAAGGCTGGCGTCTTCGCCTTCTTCATCGACGTTTCCTCCTCCATCATGGGATCCATCGTTACTCGTTTTTGCAAAGCTGTTTGGGTGGGACCGCTTGTCGGTTGAGCTGGAATACCTAAAAAGTTAGATAAATCCGGAAAATGCGAGGTACTCTTTAACACTATCTGCACTTGCTGCATTAATGCCTTAGTGTCAACCGTCGACTTCTCCAGAATTTTATAAGCCACACTTTCCTTGAGGGATAAAATGCCAAACAAAATATGCTCCGTTCCAATATAACGATGATGGTACTGGAAGGCTGTTCTCGCCCCTTTCTCAAACACCGTCCGAGTATGTGCCGAGAGCTCTTCTTTCCAGTGGGCTGTTTTCGCCATTTTACCCAGTTCCTCGTGCACGAACTCTGGTGTTAAGCCAAACTTTTTTAAGATACTATAGGCCAACGAACCGGCTTCTTGAGTCATTCCATATAAAATATGCTCTGTACCAATCCTCGCATGTTTCATCTCCTGCGACGTTTTTGTTGCGTTAGTTAAGATATTCTTGAGGCGACTGGTTAGTTTGTCTTGTATGGGATTTTTCATCGAATATTTTTTAATGAATTACCTTTCTAGTATAGCTGATTATAGTGGCAATTCCACGGAATTACGAATTCAGCTTAATACGTAAATAGCAAAACGCAAAACAACAACTAAAAGTTTAAAAGAAACACTATATAAAGCCCACATTTAATGATTAATTTAGTACAATCCGTAAAAAGAATGTTTTGCTATCGGTAGATTTTTCTGCCCATGGTCGTGATTCTGAATTTTCGAATTTCGGATTTTAGATTTGTTTAGGATTTCGATATTAGGATTTCGGATTTTAGTTATTATTTTGCTTTTTTCACTTTACGTTTTACGTTTTAATCATGCCTCCCTTGCCCAAACGCACCAATCCTTATTACGTTGCCCAAGACATTCTTTCTCGCCGCGACCATTCCGAATTTGAACTCAGGACCAAAATGCGCCGCAAAAAGTTTAGCCCGGCGGAAATTGATGACGCAGTAGCTAAACTAAAAAAACTTAATTTGATCAACGATCAAAACTTTGCCTCCATGTTTATTGAGAACACATTGCTCTTCAAATCGGTCGGGCCGAAGTATTTAGCCCACAAACTCAAACAAAAGGGGCTAATGTCGTCCCTCATTGAAGCTGCCCTAGCGGCAGCCTTCACACCCGGTCGGGAAGTAAAGTTAGCTTCTCAAGCCGCAACCGCTTGGGGACGTACACATCATCCCAAAAACACGGACCGAAACGAAAGTAAAAAATATCAGCAGCGTCTAATTAGACTACTTGCCGCCCGTGGTTTTTCCTTCTCAGTGATCCAATCTGTCACTAACAAACAGTAGGGGACACATACCGTATCAGCTGCACCGGGAAAACCCCCCGGTGTTAACGAAAAAACGCCAGGTGTTGAAAAGAGGCGTGGCAATAAATAATTATTTCTTAGCTCCTGACCACAAAAACTCCAGCAGTTGCAACTGCGCCTGGCTGATGGCGGCATCTTCAATTACCACCGCGACCAGGTTTTTCAGAGAAATTGTGGCCAACTTGTTGCCGTATACCACAAAATCAACCGTAAACTTGAAATCGCTGGTCAGCATTCTGGTTTCGCCCAACTGCCGACTGTCTTTTTCTTTGATATACCACCTTGCGGCGGGGGAGGATTCAATCAATTCGCGCGTTTTCACCTGGCTCTCCTTCATGCGCTCTAGCAGTTGGATCATATCTTGTTCACTATACACTTTGGCGAAAGCGGCCAGATTAACCAGTGAGAAAAACTCTTTTTGCCGCAGAATTTCATTAGCGTAGAGGTTATAAATACCCTGCTTCCCCTCATAAAATCTAACTTTAGGTTTTGTTTCAGCGACATTTAATATAGCTCGCAATTGGGGCAGTGTATCCTTAAACAATGCCGTCTGCCTGTTCAACCGTTCCAATATTAGGGCTGGATCCATGGCTTGATAAAGAGTCGTGGTCCCGCGGGGGATTACCTCAATCAGCCCGGCTTGTTGCAATTCAGCCAATATAACGTAGGTGGTGGGCCTTTTTATACCAGCTTTATAGGCGATATGACCGACCGAAACACGTCCCAGCTCCAAGGTGGCTAAATACACCACCGCCTGTTTTTTTGTTAGACCAGCTTGCTCTAAAACAGTCGCTAATTCCATACCTCTAGTCTAAATCAAGTCAGTTGTAATGTCAATATTATTGACATCATAATCACATAATTAGATCAAATGGCTAATAAGACAAATATACTGCAATTATATCTCGTAACACAACTAATAGTAGAGTCATAACAATTGACATAAGCCTTACTTATGCTATACTGCCAGCCGTTCTTTCAAATTTAATTTCTTGGCAAACTTCAAATCCCGCGGCGTAGCGAGATTGGAGGCAAATCAAAACAAGGTAAGGAAGTACCATGCTAATTCTGATTGCGGACGACATGACCATGGGCCGCGAGGCCGTGCAGGATGTTCTGGAAAAGATGTATCCTAACGCTGAGTTTATTGAGGCCTCGACTGGCGAAGAGGTTATGGCGATGATTAATAACGGTCAAGCGCCTGATCTCATAGTCTGCGACCACCACTTTAGTGAGTATCGGCCGATAGCAAAAGGTACTGACGTGATTCGATGGCTCCGGGAAGACATGGCGATGTCAACGCCTGTAATCCTGTTCACCTCAGATTCGTCAGCCGGACAAAGCCTCAAGAAGGAGTGGCAGGTTCGGATGCTCGGCTGCATAGGTGGACTCCGCAACGTCGTGAAGGACATTCTTGGATAGTAATGGATTGTGTTCTTTTAACTGGTGTGCATTAGCACAAGGCGAGTACCGGAAAATCCAAACTCGCCACCTTTCTTGGGATGATCTTCTAAAGTAAAGATCAAACCAAATGAAGGTTCATTACAACCAAGGAGATTGAAAATGATTTACCGCCACGCGAGCACAGGCAATTTTTACCTGGGATGGACGATTAACTTTCCGTCGGGATGCAATGCCTGTTTAGCCGAACTTCAACCACACAAACTCGTGTGGATGGAACAACTCCCAACCTGGCAGGAAGCGCAGCAGCGTCTCGAAGAAAAAGCTGAAAAGGAATTAGGTCTCGAATTTATCAGCTCAGCCAGCAGCCTTGAGAGCATGCCGGAATGGGAAAAAAGGACAGCAGCGCGAATATAAATCAAGGGGAAGTGACAGAGCGCTCAAACTGTCCGTGCGCCAATAGAAGAAAGCGCACAAAAAAAGCGAGCATCGTTCTTTAGAAAGCGTCCAAGACAACGGGCGCTTTTTTCATCCCTACGAATACAGGGGGTCCTGATATTGTCCACCGCCTCGCGTTTGCGACCATAGTTCTTTAGCCTTAACGCGATGCTGGCGCACGCGTTTCCCCGCCGCCTGAATTACGTTCTGTGCCCATTCCACGGCTTGCTGGTCGTTCATTTTAATATTTTCAATACTGGTCTTATTAACGTATGCCTTAACTTGACGTGCGTTATGGGCTACTTCATCAATTCTCCCTTCTTTGATCATCGTCTGTGCGCGACGAAAACCACTGCCAAGCAGGCCATCAATCTTTCCCAGGCTGTCTACCTCTTCCTCAAGAATATGTGGTTTTAATACTTGTTCAGCGCGTTGTCGAGGCAATGTCGCCCGGACGATCTGATCGGCTGCCTGCAAGGATAAAGCCAATGAAGCGTGCTTAGCTGCCGAAACATCCGCCGATGAATACTGTTCGCGACTTCGCAAAGTTTTTATATTTTCTGGGTTGAAAAGACGTTGATTCAAGTATGGTGCCAGGGCTTTCTTTTCTCTCTGACGCGATTCAGCGAGGAATTCACGTCCCAGTTTAGCGGCCTGCTCAAATTGTTGCCGTAAGTTCTCGTTATTTTCAGTAGACTGATCTTGTTCCACGACGCTTAACTCATTTTTGGGCACCGATAATTCAGGTACGTCAATAGTGAGGCTAACCTCACTAACGGCATTGCCGGGCATGTCTGGTTTATCAACCGGCGTTGATGTTATATCAAGTAGTTGGTTTTCCAAAATGTTTCCTTCAGTTCCCATATAATTAAAGAATATCACATTAACTCGCCTCTACCCGAAGGTGCAGTCCCCATATACACGTACGACGCGTCCAAAAGTGCATTATTGCACGTGCGCTTTATTATGAATTTTACGTTTCAAATCGTATACGTCTTGCTCCAATCTCTCCACTCTCTCCGGCAAGTCTTACTGATACCGTACTCGTTTCATCTAAACGCAATAGCGAACGATGTATCGATTTTAATTCCCGCATCATTTCCGCTCGTTCTTGTTTAGCGTCCTTATTGTCCAACTTCAAACTTAAAATATCACCCTTCATATCTTTAATATCTTTTTCGACCGTATCAAACCTCCGGTCTACCGTATCAAACCTCTGGTCAACTACCTTAAACTTCTGATCAATTACATCAAACCTACGATCTACACCATCAAACCTCTGATCTATCGATGCATACTTCTTTTCTGCTGTGGTATTGTGCTTATCAACAACACTGGCTAACCTTCGCACATCTCCTTTTGTTGCCGGCTCATTATCTCCTTTTTTAGACATAGCTAAATATTAACAATATTTCTCACCCTTAACCATCACTACCTCGACTCTCTCAGTCGTCGGATTCGATCTTCCACTGGCGGATGAGTCGCGAATAAAGTACTCAGGCTTTTACCTTTGAATGGATTGGCTATAAAAAGATGAGCCGTGGCATGTCCGGCAGTCTCTAGTGGTGGGCCACTGGAAATTTTTTCTAGCGCTCGTGCCAAGCCCTCCGGATAACGGGTTAACAGCGAGCCGGCCGAGTCGGCTAAATACTCCCTTTGCCTGGAAACTGCCAATTGAATTAATTTAGCCACAACTGGTGAGACAATGAGCAAGACCAATCCCACTACCGCCAGCACCGCACCCAAACGGTTATCGCTGCGATCGTTATCGCGTCCTCTAAAACCGCCGCCCCAAAAAGACACTCGCATGAACATATCCGATAAAATCACTAAAAAACCGACAAAGATGGCAACTAACGTGGCAAACCGGATATCGTAATTTTTTACATGACCTAGTTCGTGCGCCAGTACGCCTTCGAGTTCTGAACGATCAAGTCTTTCCAGCAATCCGCGCGTCACCGCGATTGATGCGTGCTCCGGATCCCGCCCCGTTGCGAATGCGTTCAGGGCAGGGGAGTCGATATAATATAACCTCGGCTTAGGCAGCCCCGCTGTTATCGCCAGGTTCTCAATAATGCGGTTCAATTCTGGGGCTGCCTCGTGCGGCAAACTCACGGCGCGATTACTCGCTAAAGCAATTTTATCACCGGAATAATAGCCGATTAAGGACGAGGGAATAGCAAAAATAGCGGCGATGACAGGTAATACAAAATCTCCCCGCACATAAAATGAATACAAGCCTACCACCCCGATTACCAAGCCCAGCACTAGGGCAATTAAAATAATCGATGCTCGCTTATTTGCTTCAATTTGTTTATATAGGTTAGGCATATTCATTAAATCCAAATGTCAAAATCCCAATACCAAAAACATTAAGCATCCAACTTTAATCTACCACCAACACCTCATTTGTCATTGGGGTTTTGGGTTTGATTTGTCATTTAAGCTTTGGCATTTGCCATTTGCAAGCTCGTTAGTCTTCTACAGACTCACCTTTGATTCGAATTCTTTATTTTCCAAACTGAACTTTCGGCAATTCCTTCTCCGCCTCTTCCGCCTCAAAGAATTCTTCTGCTTTAAACTTGAACAAGTTTGCGATGACGTTTTTCGGCACCTGCTGAATGGCAGTGTTGTAATCTTTCACGTTCGTATTATAGAACCTTCGGGCGGCTTGGATCTTGTTTTCCGTATCCGACAACTCTCTCTGCAATTCCAGAAAATTCGCGTTAGCCTTCAAGTCTGGATATGCCTCAGCTACAGCAAATAATGACTTCAAAGTGGATGATAACATGTTTTCCGCCTTAGCCTGTTCTTCCGGGGTGCTTGCTCCCATTGCCCGAGCTCTAGCTTGCGTGACGTTCTCAAACGCTTCTCTTTCGTGGGTAGCATAACCTTTTACCGTTTCCACTAAATTTGGAATTAAGTTATAACGTCGCTTCAATTGGACATCAATGTCGCTCCAAGCTTCTTTGACCTGATTACGTTGTCGAATTAACCCGTTATAAACCATCAGTGCATAACCTGCTACTGCAAGAATAGCTACTAATAATATTGTTCCTAAACTCATATCACTTCTATGGTAAGATAAAGACACAAATAGTTCAAATCCTTTTATCCCCCATAAGATCACCCAGTCAGTTACTTTTATGGTAGCTTTGCACGGACAACCTCGGTCGTTTGTTGGTATTAACCTTACTAAAACAACAGTCAGCGTTGTCGAACTGATTGATCGTGGCACGCGCCTTGAACTGGCGACGTATGCTTTAGCCGATATACCGCCTGATGCTCAATTGGCAATCAGTACATACCAGCCTGCAGCCACTAAACAGTTAGTTGCTTTCCTTAGTCAGGTTTTTGAACAAGCCTCTCTGTCTAGCGATGCTGCCATTTTCTCCTTGTACAGTCCCCATATTTTTTCTACTGTTTTAGATCTGCCTGCTATCGCCGACCAGGAACTAATCGCCGCCATCAATTATAAAGCTCAAGATCTAGTTCCAGCCGATCTTAAGGAGATGGTAATTACCGCCACCCGACCCAATGAATGCAAACACCATATACCCTGGCAACAAACTCGCCCGGCTTCGATTGTATTATCTCCTCCTTTACATGAGATAGACCCTTCGGGAATATCACTCCAACAAACGACCGACCAATCTCGTTACCTCATCCATGCTATCCCGCAACAAACCATCAAGTGGTATCGGGAGTTAGCCGGCGCTCTTCACCTAGACTTAATCGCTCTGGAAGAAAACGTCTTTCCCATCTTGAGAATCCATCCTGTTACCAACTCGCACTGTACTTTTTTTGCCCACATTGATCATGAAACTACTAACTTATATGCGGCTACTCGTTCCGCAGTTTGCTTTACGCGTACCATTGACCTTGGTCATCTGGGCGATGACAATCAGATACAAATTTATCTAGCGGACGAGATTGAGCACACTGTAGCTCGTCATGTTCAAGCTGGTTTTCCTCAACCTTCGCTAGTGTACTTGCTAGGACACAGCGCAAACCTTGCCCAACTGCAAAAAACGTTATCTAAGCTTCTGTCTTGCCCCGTCAATATCAGTCAGCCTTTTAGTGGGCTATCTTACCCGCAGGGGATTGAACAAAGTCTGTCTGCTCAAGGGCCAACTTTTACAGTGGCGGTAGGTTTGGCTAAGCGTCAAATCAATAATCTGTAGTATAATATTAATACTTATCTCTATCCTTTATTTCGTCTGTGGCCAACAGTAAAACATCTTTAGAAAACCTTCTCTTAGAACATGGCTTGCTCAAGCCTAATCAGATGGAGTATGTGCAACAGAAAGCCAAAAGCCAAAAAAATTCCATTACTGACATCATTCGCGCCGAGCAGCTAGTGTATCCGGAGCCTTTGGCGCAGCTGACTGCCGAATCATTGGGTTTGCCCTACGTCGATTTACAATCGGTCCAAGTCGACGCCTCAGCGATGGCGGATATTACCAGTCGTGCCGCCCATACCTACCGCTTTATCGCTTTTGGCAAAACCAACGATCGCTTACAAGTTGCCATGGCCGACCCGTCAGATTACCAAGCCTTAGAAGCCGTGCGTTTTATCGCGAAAAAACAGAATCGCACTCTTGAGTTGTACTGCGCCTCAGCCGAAGGCATAGAACAGGCATCGTCCCCCGAACCGCAACCAAACATTAATCAAGCCTTGCGTGACTTTGGCAAAGACATCCAGCAGTCTGCTCAATTACCGGACGATGATACGAAGCTTCAGCAGACCCTGGCCGAGGCACCCATCAGCAAAGTATTTGCCGTGATCATGCGCCATGCAGTCGAGGGCCTGGCGTCTGATGTTCATATCGAGCCGTTTGGTAATGACCTGCGGATCAGGTATCGGATTAATGGTGAGCTTCACACCTCCTTGCTTGTTTCCCGTAATATCCATCGTGCTATCGTCTCTCGGATAAAAATGTTAGCCAACATGCAAATCAGTGCCTCTAATGTGCCACAGGAAAGCCGCTTTACTTTTGCCTCCGGTCAGCAAGCTTACAGTGTTCGAGTAGCTATTATGCCGACCATACATGGTGAAAAGATTACTTTACATTTAGTAGACACAACCAAAGCCGCTCCTTCTTTTTCCGAATTAGGTTTTGCTGGTGCTGCCACCGCGCAATTAAAGGAACAGCTGCAAGACCCCAAAGGATTAATTATTGTTGCTGGACCTGACGGTTCAGGTAAATCAACTACACTCAATGCAATTATCACCTCTCTCAACCTGCCCTCCACGAGTATCTCCACCGTCGAGGAAACAATTGAATACGAAGTTCCTGGCGTAACCCAAACACAAATCAGTCCGACCATGGAAATAACCTACGAGCGAGTCTTGCAAAACCTGCTTCGACAGGACGTGGACATTATTATGGTTGAAGAAGTCCGCACGGCGAAAACCGGCCATCTTCTCACTAAGGGTGCGCTGGCTGGCCGTCTCATGCTGTCCACCATCCATGCCCAGGATGCCTTGCGTACTATTCCTCAACTCATTGATTTAGGCATCAGTCCTTATGTCCTTTCGTCCAGCCTGCGTTTAATAATTGCGCAGCGTTTAGTACCTAAGCTATGCCAGTTTTGCAAACAGCCCAGTCCCATCCCCAAAACATTAGTCAAGACTGTGGATCTGGAACTCAAGCGCATACCGTCTCAAATTCTTTCCGCCTATTCACTCACTTCACCGCCAACCTTCTATACCAGTACGGGTTGTCCCAAATGTCACGAGCGAAAAACCTTTGGTCAAATTGCTCTCTTCGACCTTGTTCGTATTTCTAAGGAATTGTCTCAAGACATAGCTAGCGGTGCCAGTTATGAAGTTTTTACTGCCACAGCCGATCGCGCCGGTCACATAACTCTAGCGCAAGACGGACTTCTGAAAGCTCTGCAGGGAATGGTTCGTTATGCTGATGTTGTTCGCGTGACCGCGTAGGAATATAATAAAACTATGACTAAACCAAATCTTTCAATTTTGTTGGTGGAGGACGACTCTTTTATCTCCGGTATGTACCAGACCAAACTAACCAACCTGGGTTACCAAGTCGAGTTAATTGATGATGGCGATGTCGCGGCGGCTCGTTTGAAACAAGATCCCTTGCCTGACCTGCTTTTACTCGACATTGTCCTGCCCAAGAAGGATGGCTTTGAAATATTAGAAGACTTACGTCAGGATGAACGAACACAAAAACTTCCCGTAATTCTGCTAACCAATCTTGGTCAGAAGCCGGATGTCGAAAGAGGAATCAAGCTTGGCGCTGACGATTATATTATAAAAGCCCACTATACCCCCACCGAAGTTGTGGAAAAAATCACTAAAGTTCTCGACGACCGCGCCTCCCAATAATTCCTTATCTAATTTGTATTCTTGTTGGGTTATCTACTTTATGGATGCTCTAAACGACTTATTAGCAGAGGCGAAAGTAGCTGGTGCTTCCGATATCCATCTGGCCCCGAACCGCCCGCCTTACTTCCGAATTAATGGCGATCTGCAAAAAGCGTCCGAAACTGCACTGACCGATGCTCACCTTCAGGCTGCCCTCGATCTACTCCTTAAGGGCAACCTAAAAGCACAACAGGAATTTGCCGAGAAACAGCAAGCCGATTTCTCGTATTCACTGAAAGATAATACCAGGTTTCGAGTTAACATTTTTTATCGCACTGGCCATTTAGCGATCGCTCTCCGGTTGATCATGTCGCAGATTAAGTCTATCGAGGAGCTTCATTTACCTGGTGCCATCCTTGAGTTCGCCGACCTGCGCCAAGGCTTTTTACTGATCACGGGACCGGCCGGTGAAGGGAAGTCTACGACGCTGGCTGCTTTGATCAATTACATCAATCAAACACACAGTAAACACATCATCACCATCGAGGATCCCATTGAGTATTTATTCACGGAAGCTCTGTCACTCATTGATCAGCGCGAGATTGGTCGCGATGCCGTCTCATTTCCCGTTGCCATCCGTGCTACGTTGCGCCAGGATCCGGATGTTATATTAATCGGTGAATTGCGCGACCGGGAATCCATGCAGACAGCGCTCACCTTGGCAGAAACCGGCCACCTAGTTATGGCTTCTCTGCACACCAACGACGCTGCTCAGACTATTGAGAGAATCATCGATATTTTTCCTGGTCGTCAGCAGTCACAAATCAGGTCGCAACTAGCCGCTTCGTTGTCGGGCGTGATCACCCAGCGTTTAATACCGACCGGCAAAGGTGGACGGATACCGGCCGTTGGCATTATGCGAGCTACCACTGCCATTCGTAATGCCATTCGTGAAAACAAAACCCACCAGATCGAAGGCATAATCCAAACCAGCCAAGAATCGGGCATGCAGACACTAGACAAAAGCATTTATGACATAATCTCAGTTAATCTAATAACTAAAGAAGCTGCCCAACCTTACTTGTCTCCAGAAGCCACGTTCACCAAAAAACGCAAATGATACTTAGTGATATGCCTTCCATCAATTTCACTTGTTAATATATACCTTCCGATATGTTACAATCATTCCAGGTCGTATGTGGATAAAAATTAGACTAATCACATTGAGAGGAGGTGAGGGTATATGAAAATGAACAAAGGTTTCACCCTCATTGAATTACTAGTTGTTATCGCTATCATTGGTATCTTAGCTGCTTTAGTCTTGGTCGCATTGGGTAATGCCCGCGATAAGGCCAACGATGCTCGTATCAAGGCTAACATTGGACAATTTCGAACATTAGCTGAAGTTTTCTATGACTCCAACGGAGCTAGTTATGCGGCAGCAGCACCAAAGAAAAACTTAGCTACGTGTATTACCACTCCGTCTACAGCAAACTGTGCTGGCGGTATAGAGAATTCTGTTACTACATTAAAAGCTGATACACTAAGCGCTAATTCTTTGTCGGCAATAACATCAACAGTTGATAGTGCTACAGCTGGCCAGGCATTCTGTATTATGGCTACTTTGCTGGACACATCGGAAGTTTGTGTCGATAGCACAGGAGCTACAAAATCCGCCGCGGCTGGCACTTGCGCAGCGGGACTTTGTGGAGGAACATAATCAACGCTGATAACTTAGACATGCAGTCGCCCTTTTTACAGGCGACTGTTTGTTTATACTATATCCCGCTTAGCATAAACCACCTCGCCTCCGGCGGGGCACGTTTTTTATGACAGGGTTAGCTGCCGATGCCTTACAAAAAAATAAGGTGCGATATCCTCCACGATTTCGTTCTGACACCTGCCACACCAATTCGTGCATCCTTGAAACAATGAATATTCAAATAATTAGGCAGATCCAGAAGCTCTATATAAAAAGTCCACGCTCCCACGAGAGTAAATTCAAGCCCCTATTTATTGCTAGAACGCCGTGTAGTTTTTATGATATAATTTATGCAAACTAAACGATTATTAATTATGACTGCTTATAATTGGAGAAAATTGAAATTACAATATAAGGGATTCACCCTGATAGAGCTTCTGGTTGTCATTGGTATTATTGGCATACTCGCCTCTTTGGTTGCTGCTGCTACGATCAGTGCCCGGCAAAAGGCCGCTGACACTAGAATCAAAAACGACGTCAGGCAATTGCGCTGGCTGGCGGAAATAGTTTACACGAACCAGAATAGCGACTTTATCGATTGGTCTTTCAGTCCCCAAATCGCCAATGACTTAGCTATCCTTACGGCCGATATTACTGCAGCCCATCAAACCGAAGTTACTATTTCTATTGGTCAGTCAGACACTCAATCCTTTTGCGTGAGTGCTCCTCTTAAAACTAATTCCAACCAACACTATTGTATCGACGCCAGCCGCGAGATTAGTATCTCCAACAGTCCCTGTCGGGATGACATCACTCCGCACGTGTGTCCTTGATCATTCCGGTCGCCTCCATGTTTGGGGCGACCTTCGCCAGCTTTTTAAACGTCCTTATACTTCGTTATCCGCATCAGCCCCCTACTGGCCGTTCGCACTGTCCTCGTTGTCGCCACCAGCTTACTGCGCTGGATCTGGTTCCCATAATTTCCTGGCTGATGCTGCGTGGACAATGCCGCCACTGTCATGCTCGAATATCTTTGCAATATCCGCTGGTTGAAATATCTGGCGCAATAGTAGCCGGCTTGGAAGCACGTTCCGCTATCATCTCTCACTTTAATCCATTGATTTACATACTGCTATTTCTGGTTGTTTCCTTCTTGATTGTGCTATTTGTTATTGACCTTCGAACTATGCTGCTGCCGGATATTTTTATTTTTATTCTGACGGGGCTCATCTTGCTTACTATCTTAGCCAGCACTTTGCCATTGCAGCCCCGGGCCAAGACCCCATCAGCCTTACCGTTTGGCGAGGAAGTATCTCGGAATAATAATGTCGCTGTCTTGCCCTGGGGTTCTCCACCAAGTATGGGCATCTACCAAGCGCTTATCGGTGCCGCTCTGGGGTCTGGTTTACTATTGATCCTTTGGTTTATTACCTCAGGTCGTGGCATTGGTTTTGGCGACGTTAAAATTATGATTCCCTTAGGTATGCTTTTTGGGCCAATTAATACGGTCCTGCTTCTTTTTACAGCATTTATCTGCGGCGGGTTCTTGGGCACGTATCTGCTTGTAACGAAACAGGCTACCTTAAAGACTGCCGTTCCTTTCGGACCATTTTTGGCTGGAGTGGCTATTATTTTTATTCTGTTTCCACATATTCCGGCGGATTTATTGTCGTTAATAATATAATTGCAGTAAATCCAAATGACAAAATCCAAATGACCCCTAGGGGGTCCCTTAGGGACAAATCAATGTCAAATAACCAAAGTACGACCAACGGCATTTTGACATTTGGATTTGAATTGACATTTGAACTTTGACATTTGAAATTATCGCGCTAGCGTCCTTTTAAAATAGGTTTTACTTTGTAATTATGCCTCCCCAATCAGTCAAAGATCGTATCAAAAAACTCAGAACAGCCATTAATCATCATCGCTATCTTTATCACGTTCTAGATAAACAAGAGATCTCTGATGCTGCGCTGGATAGTTTGAAAAAAGAGTTATTTGACCTAGAAGAAAAATATCCTGCACTTATCACCCCGGATTCACCTACCCAAAGAGTCGGTGGACTGCCTTTAGCCAAATTCCAGCAATTTCCGCACCAGATCCGCATGCTATCTCTGCAGGATGCCTTTACTCACGATGACCTCGCCCAATGGGAAGCACGCAATAAAAAAATCGTTTCTGGAGAATATCAATATTTTATCACTAGTAAGATTGACGGCGTTGCCGTTGCTCTGCTCTATCAAGACGGTCAATTAACCCGTGCTCTCACCCGAGGCAATGGCCAAATTGGCGAAGATGTCACGGCGAACATCAAAACTATTGAAGCGATTCCGCTGCGGCTTAGGCAACCAGTTAAAGGATTACTAGAAGTGCGTGGCGAAGTGTACATTCTTAAACGAGATTTTATCACCCTAAACAAAATCAATCAGCAAAAGCATCAGACGTTAAATGCTAATCCGCGGAATTTAGCCGCTGGCTCAATTCGTCAGCTGGATCCAACAGTCGCGGCGAGCCGGCCGCTGCGTTATTTCGCCTGGGAAATCACACAAGGTCTTGAATTAACCACTCGGGAAGAAGAATATAACCGATTAATCGCACTGGGTTTTGCAGTACCTCCCGCTGGTCAGCTAGTGGCCAGTCTTGATGCCGCGTGGCTCTTGCTGCAAACCATGGAGCAGGGCAGGATCAAGGCACCCTTTCTGATTGATGGCGCTGTATTGAAAAGCAATTCATTAGCCCTTAATCGGCGATTAGGTATAGTTGGTAAAACACCCCGGGGTTCGATCGCTTTTAAATACACCGCCGAGGAAGCAACCACAATTGTCACCGATATCGTTGTCCAGGTGGGACGCACCGGCGCCCTAACTCCCGTGGCTCACTTGCAGCCAGTATCAGTCGCCGGCACCACCGTCTCTCGCGCCACCCTACACAACGCTGACGAAATAGCTCGCAAGGACATTAGGGTAGGGGATACGGTAATCATCAGAAAAGCTGGGGATATTATCCCTGAAGTCATTAAGTCCCTGCCTCAGCTGCGCCCTAGCACAACCAAATCATATCGCTTTCCCACCCGCTGCCCAGTTTGTCACCAGCCAATAAGCCGTGATCCTGATGGTGTCGTGGCTCGTTGCCCCAATCCCAACTGCTTTTCCCAGCAGCGGGAACGCATTCTCCATGCCTTAGGTCCAAGTGCTTTCGATATCGATGGTTTAGGGGATAAAATTATTGAACAGCTGTTACAGGCTGGATTAATAAAAGACGCCTCTGATGTTTGGCAATTAACGGTTGGCGATCTCACACCCCTCGAACGCTTCGCCGAGAAGAAGGCCGATAAGATTGTGTCCGAAATTCAGTCCCATCACACCATTCCCTTACACCGCTTTCTCGTCGCCTTGGGGATACCCGGTGTCGGCGTAGTTACCGCCCAAGACCTCGCTCGCGAATTCAAATCAGTGGATAAGTTAGCAGTTGCCGCTGCTGCCCACTTGCTGCAAATTGATGGTGTGGGAGAAAAGGTTGCCGAAGGTATTATTAAGTTCTTTGCTCAACCTGACACTCGTGACCTAATAAATAAATATCAGCAAGTGGGTATCTCTATTAATTCAGATACAACTTCTTCGGGGCCCCTCACCGGACAGACGTTTGTCTTTACCGGTACACTCACCCACACCACACGGGAAGAGGCTAAACAAAAAGTTATTGCCCTAGGGGGCAAAGTAGCCTCTACTATCGGTGACCAGGTAACCCATCTTGTATCCGGCGAAAAGTCTGGCAGTAAACTAACGAAGGCTAAGAAATTAGGCATAACAATATTGACACCAGATGAGTTCATGGGGAAGATAAACAAATAAATCCAAATAATAAAATCCAAATTACAAATGAAACCCAAAATTCTAACAACTAAAACATCCCATTGCACAGTTATGTGCAATCAACAAAAAAAACAGTTTTTAAGTTCTTTGACATTTGTCATTGATTTGACATTTGAGCCTGCCTGTCGGCAGGCTGGCTTTGGCATTTGAAATTTATGCCTCTTATTTCCTCAGCAGAAGTGAAGCGCATCGCCGGTCTTGCGCGTCTGCAGCTATCCGAACATGAAATCAAACAAGCCACCAAAGACTTAGGTAATGTCCTAACCCATTTCTCCCAACTGCAGGGGATTGATACTTCCCATACACCCACCTCAGACGATGTCACTGGTTTAAGTAATATCAGCCGTGTCGATCGGCCTATTGATGAACTTCTATGTTCAACTCAAGTCCTGTTGGATAATGCGCCCCAGACGCATCGGGGGCAAATCAAAGTTCAGGCAATTTTTGCTTAGCCATGTCTGATCCTAAGACAATCATTGAGGCTGTAGATGCAATTCGAAGCGGAAAGATTTCCGCCGGCGAGTTAGTGACAGCATCTCTCGATAGAATCAATCAATGGGAACCGCATATTCATGCTTTCCTGGAACTATTTAATGATACTGCCGTGCAGCAAGCTAAAGACATTGATGGAGCAGACAATACCACTGAACAACCATTGGCTGGTATTCCCATTTCTATTAAAGATATCATTTGTACCTCTATCGGGCACACCACCGCCGGTTCCAAAATACTGCAGAATTTTCGCTCGCCGTATGACGCTACGGTTATTATGCGTCTTCGCCGCGCTGGTGCCATAATTATCGGCAAGACAAACCAGGACGAATTTGCCATGGGTGCCAGCAATGAATTTTCTGCTTATGGGCCTGCTTACAATCCCTGGGATACCAGCCGTGTTACAGGCGGTAGCAGCGGCGGCTCCGCCGCCAGTGTGGCCAGCCGTGAAGTATTTGCCTCGTTAGGCACAGACACTGGCGGCTCGGTCCGTCAGCCAGCCAGCTTTTGTAGTGTAGTTGGTCTCAAGCCCACCTATGGCAGAGTTAGCCGTTTCGGTATTATCGCTTACGCCAGCAGCCTAGACCAAGTGGGACCGTTTGCGCGAACAGTTAAAGATTGCGCTCTCGTATTTGCGACAATTGCCGGGCAAGACCCCTTAGATGCTACCACTACTCCGCATCCGCTTGGCCGCTATACCGAGGTCTGCGGACAAGACATTACAGGCCTTAAGATTGGTTTGCCTAAAGAATATTTCAGTGACCAAGTGAACGCTCAAGTATCCGCTACCGTCAAAACGGCTGTTAAACAATTAGAAAAATTAGGTGCCACGGTCAAAGAAATTTCACTGCCTTTAACCCAGTTTGCGGTCCCTACCTATTATGTAATTGTTAAATCTGAAGCATCGACGAACCTTGCTAAGTATGATGGTTTGCGTTATGGACAGCTAGCAGTTGAAGCCACTAGCCTCCTTGAACAATACCTAGTTGGACGAGGCAAATATTTCGGTCCCGAAGTGAAGCGATCTATCCTTATGGGAACCTATACCTTGTCTTCGGGTTACATCGATGCGTGGTATAAACAAGCCAGTAAAGTGCGAACACTCATCAGGAACGAATTTGCAGAGCTGTTCAAAGAAGTAGACGTTATTGCCGGCCCGGTGTCTCCAGAAACCGCGTTTCCGGTTGGTCAGAAAGTGGATGATCCATTAGCGATGTATCTGGCGGACATGCTCACTGATCCTGCTAGTGTAGCCGGTCTTCCCGCTATATCAGTTCCTTGTGGTTTCGCGTCCGTTGCCAATGCCACCGGCAATAATGTACCCATTCAACTGCCAGTCGGTCTGCAGTTAATCGCCCCCCATTTCGCTGAAGAACATCTTTTCCAAGTTGCCCACGCGTATGAGCAATCTACCGATTGGCACAAACAAATGCCGGCCTTACCGGCATAAAATCCAAAAAACAAAATCCAAATGACCAATCAATGCCAATGACTAAAAGCCTAAACAATTAAATCTATTTTTGTCATTTGAAATTTGGATTTGATTTGATATTTGAGCTTTGAAATTTGGATTTTTCTTAGGTTCACTGCAGTGAACCTAAAAGCGACACTCCCGTCATAGTGTCTGGTTTGTCAAGCTTTAGAACATCCAGAATGGTCGGCGCTACGTCAGCTAACACACCGATCGGGGATGACAGGTTAGTAATCACTTCACTATCACTTTTCCTTGTCGTCCTCCGTAATTCCTCTCGCACGTAGTAAAAAGGTACTGGGTTTTTAGTATGTTCAGTAAACTGTTGATGCGTTTCCTTCTCGCCAACTTCTTCTGCTTTACCATGGTCAGCCGTTATAATCATTGCGCCGCCTTGCTGATGCACACGGCTACAAATCTTGTCTAAGCATTCATCTACACACGCACAAGCCTTAACCGTTGCATCAAAATCTCCCGTATGACCAACCATGTCCGCATTAGCAAAATTAACAAAATATACATCATATGCTCCACGCTCAATCTCATCGATAACGCGTTTCGCAATCACCTCAGCTTCCATGCGCGGTTTTTTCGCCCAGTCTTTGACTCCTGATGAATGCACTAAGTCATGTACCTCTCCAGAAAAAGGCTCATCTTCACCCACATTTAAATAATAAGTTATATGGGCGTATTTCTCTGTTTCCGCGACATGCAATTGCATTAGTCCTGCCTCCGAGATAACACGTGCTAACGGATAATCAGCCTTTCTTTCATAAAACGCAGCGGGTGCTGGCAGTTCTTTGTCGTACATATTCAACATGACAAAATAAAGATTTTTTAAACGTTTCGCCGGCCAACCGACTTTATCAGGCGCAACAAAAGCCGCTGTCAACTGTCGGGCTCTATCCGGTCGAAAGTTAAAAAAGATTACGGCATCGTCATCCTTAATCAACGCGATGGGTGATCCCCCCGAGGTAATAACTGTCGTCGGTATTTTTTCATCTGTCAGCCCTGCATTATGTGCTTGGCTAATCGCAATCTCTGGTGTGGGAGCGCCGTCTGGTCTAATCCCGCCTGTCAACATATCAAATGTTTCTTGGGTCCGCTCCCAGTTCTCATTGCGGTCCATGGCATAAAATCGCCCTGTTACAGAAGCAATAATTCCCACCCCCCAATGTCCGATGGCTTCCTGCAGTTGTCGCAAATAAATTGGTGAACTTTTTGGTGGTGCGTCGCGGCCGTCTGTAAACATATGAATAAAGACTCTATCGCGAAACTTTTCCTTGGCCAACATTTGCAGTAATGCCACTAAATGATTCGAATGGGCATGAACACCACCCGGCGAGACTAGCCCCATCAAATGTAAATCACTACCATTCTCTCTCGCGTGGTTCACGGCGTTAAGCAGCTCCTCCTTCCGAAAGAACGACCCGTCATCTATTGCCTGATTTATATCAGCCATAATCTGATACTCTACGCTACCTGCGCCAATATTACGGTGTCCTGTCTCGGAATTACCGGCTACCCCCAGGGGCAATCCGACCTCCAAACCGGACGCAACCAGTGACGCACCGGGATAGTACGAAGCAAACATATCCATCGTTGGGGTAGCCGCTGCTTCCACGGCGTTGCCCTCGCCTTTTAAACTCAACCCCCAGCCATCCAAAATTATCACCACAAGCGGCCGCGGTCGGGGTAGAGTATTCATTATCTAAAAATAGCATAGCTGGCTGCACCAGAAAACACGAAACACCAAAAACACAAATTCAAATCATTACACAAAGCACAAACTCACCAAAATATACAAAATATAATCATGCGGGCTTCTTGTATGTAGCGGGGGCCGGAATTGCACCGGCGATTTCCTGGTTATGAGCCAGGCGAGATACTACTTCTCCACCCCGCGTTATATCAGTCCTAGCTGACATTTTACTTGCGCCCCATCAGACGAATGTATCACCCGATTTACAACTCTGTTAGCCAAAATATCACTTATCAAACCTTTTCATTTACATTTGTTGTAGTGTGCCCAATTGTACGCTGAACCAATTAATCATGCAACTGTCAATAATTATTTACAAAACAGGTAAAAGTAATCTTGCGGAGATGAGTCAACCGCAGGCATATTGTTAATGACCGGTGGGACCAAAAGAGGGGACTTTCTACACACAGATCCATGCCCTGAGTAAACCTACTGCGTCCACAGGAGCTACCGCACTTCGTGCGAGCTTTACATCCCCGCTCATGCGGGGTTGTTCTTTATTATAAAATTGGCTACATTTTCTCTGCCTATTCTTTTATGATGAATAGCATCAGCCGGAAGGGGACTTAGTCCTTAACGCGTTTCAGCCTTTCGTCTGGTAAAGGATTTCGTCTGGCGGGGTAGCTCAGTTGGTTAGAGCGCGGGACTCATAAGCCCGAGGTCGGAGGTTCGAACCCTCTCCCCGCTACTCATACGCATGCCAGTTCCGCTTTTTTAAGGCCATGATTTATAGCTGAACCAAGCAATCTGAACCAAGCAATCTAGACAGTTACCATAAATCGTGTACTCTACATCTACAGTAGCCCTTTCATCAATTGATAATAACGTCACAATAAAAATAACCAGGGCCCGTAGCTCAGTTGGTTAGAGCGATTGCCTGTCACGCAATAGGTCGCCGGTTCGAGTCCGGTCGGGCCCGCCCAAGTCACAATAATTCCACCCTTTTCTCATATGCAAAAAAGACCTCTAGTTGGTGTCGGTGTCATGGTGCTTAAAAATAACCAGGTTTTATTATCAAAAAGAAAAGGTTCACACGGTGCCGGGGAGTACTCTTTCCCTGGTGGTCATTTAGAATTTGGTGAGTCGATAACCCAGTGTGCCAGGCGAGAAGTCGCGAAAGAAACTGGCTTGAAAATTAAAAACATTAGGTTTCTACTAGTTGAAAATATTCTCACGTACTCCAACAAACATTACTTACACATTGGTCTGGTCGCCGACTGGCAATCCGGCGTGCCCCAAATTTTAGAACCGGATAAAAGCCTGGCATGGGGTTAGTATAAAATGAACCGCTTACCCCACCCCCTTTTCGCCACCATCAAGCATACGATCCAAAGTTATCAATCCAATCGTAACTTTTATGATTCCCCTTAACATCAGTTTACTAATTACTAATCACTAAATAATTGTCACTTTTATGCTCCAACCCTACGAGATAGAGGATGAGTCCTCAGAAATTCTCTCCTGGCCGCGGATAATCGTGCTTGCTCTGGTAGTTTGGGTAATCGCTTGGTGGATACGGTAGTGAATTTGTTACAATAAAATAGTCTAGCCAATCCATGACTTATGCAAATTCCCTAATCCCATGACCGTCCGTGTTTTTATCGTCGGCTCTTTCTTAACCGCTATTATTGGTTTGTCGATTTGGTTGGCCATTATATTTTTCCTCGATCCGCTGCAAGCCGGCATCCTGGGTTACGTGCTATTTTTTCTCGCTTTATTCTTAGCGGTAGCAAGCAGCACTAGTCTGATTGGTTATTTAGTCAGACGCCTAGTCGCACCCGCAGTTTTTTCCGCCTATACGGTACGGGTCGCGTTGCGCCAGGGTCTCTGGCTTAGTTTATTCCTCAATCTATTGCTTCTGCTCCACCTGACAGAGCTTTATCAGTGGTGGCTTGGTGTCATATTAATTATCATTTTTCTTTCCATTGAACTGGTTTTTCTCAGTATTGACCGATTGGTCACGCAACGTTTAAACAAACAACATGCCTCATAAATTAACCGACTCTCTATCCGCTCTATCATTGGCGGCCGCCCAGTCGCTGATGCAAACCGCTAGTCTCTCTAACCTGGAAAATTGGCGTATACATTATTTAGGACGAAAAGGGGAAATCCCCCGGCTGCTACGCGAAGTAAAAAATTTACCTCCTGCAGATCGTCAAATCATTGGTCAACAAGGCAATCAACTGCGTCACGACCTCACTGCTGCTTACGAAAAAAAGCTGCTATCCTTTTCCGGCCAGCTCGCATCAGCTCCCGCCTCGCGCCCTGCCCAGTCCCCAGTTGAAGTGCGACCAGGTCATTTGCATCCTCTAACCCTAGCGGGCCGTGATCTGCAAACCATCTTTTATCAGCTGGGCTTTCAACTGGTGGAAGGACCGTTAGTTGAGGAAACCAAGTATAATTTTGATTTATTAAATATACCGTTAGAGCATCCTGCCCGCGCCGAGACTGACACCTTTCATCTTCCAGACGGTCTTGTCCTGCGCACCCATACCTCGCCCGTCCAATTACGATCTGTTTTAGCTAATGGCCTTGTGCCGCCTTTTCAGGTCTATTCCATCGGCCGCACCTTCCGTGCGGAGCGTACAGATGCCTCGCACGATCACACTTTTAGTCAAATCGAAGCGCTCATGGTGGGCGACGCCATTAGCATCGCTGACTTCAAAGGAGTTGTAGAGTACGTCTACTCAAACTTTTTCCGCCAATCCGTTGCTACTCGATTAAGACCATCGTACTTTCCTTTCGTTGAACCGGGTTTCGAAGTTGATATGAGCTGTGTTATCTGTCAGCAAAAAGGTTGCCGCGTTTGCCAGCAAACTGGATGGTTGGAGATGATGGGAGCAGGCATGGTCCATCCCAATGTGCTGAGGAATATGAACATTGACCATCATAAATACCAAGGATTTGCTTTCGGCGGGGGGATAGAGCGTCTCGCCATGCTTCGTCATAGTATTCCAGATGTCCGGCTCTTTCAGTCTGGTGACCTTAAATTCCTCCGCCAATTCAGTTAGTGCTTATTCTGATGTGCTTTTTCTATTTTCTAATTTCTATTTTCTAAAACCACCATGTTAATTTCTTACCAGTGGCTTCGCGAACTGCTGCCTGAATTGTCCCCAAGTCCGTCCCAAGTGGCCAGTCTGCTTACTGATCATAGTTTTGAAACAACGGTCAGTCATTCTTTTGCTCTAGATACTCAAGTAATGACCGCTAAAATCATCAACATCCAGCCTCACCCCAATGCAGATCGGCTGCAGTTGGTCACGATCGACACCGGTTCAACTCAAGCCACAGTAGTTTGTGGTGCCCACAATATTCAGGTGGGTGATATCGTTCCTTATTCGCCGACTGGGACAAAGCTGTTTGACGATCAAGACCAAATCTTTACTCTTGCTCCAGCCAAAATACGGGGCATTGTCAGTGCCGGCATGCTTAACTCACCGCGCGAGCTTGGTCTAGGTGACAGTCATCATGGGATTTACGTACTCCCACCGGCAACTTCAGTCGGTACCAGTCTAGCGGATCATCTGCCACCCGACACCATACTTGATGCCGATATTACCCCTAACCGCGCGCACGATTGCCAGAGTCACCTCGGTATCGCGCGTGAGTTAGCTGCGATTCTTAATTTGCCCATACCGGAGATTGTCGTTCCGCCGCTGCCAAAAAGTACCGCGGCGAAGTGGCAACTAAACATCGACCGGCCTGATCAAGTTATGCGGTATATTGGTTTGGTTTTTCAGCAAGTTCGTATTCAACCTTCCCCTCTATGGTTGCAGGCCAAGCTATGGGCGATGGGCAGCAAACCAATCAATAATGTCGTTGATATCACTAACTATGTTTTATTTGAAACTGGTTACCCTTCTCACGCCTTTGATAGTACAAAGTTGCCCCAACCAACCGTCGGAGTCAGGTTCGCTCGAACTAACGAAAGTCTAGCTACTCTGGATAATCTACCGCATGCATTAAATCCTCAAAACCTGCTAATTACCTCAGGTGATCAAGCCGTTGCTCTAGCCGGCATTATGGGTGGCCAGAACAGCCAAGTAGGGGATACAACGGAGCAAGTTTTCTTGGAAACTGCCGCCTTTCACCCCTACACCATTCAGCAATCAGCCGAATCGCTTAAATTAGACACCGAAAGCTCTCGTCGTTTTAGCAAAGGGCTTACCCCCGCTCTAGTCGCTACAGTCTCAGCCCGTGCCGCAGCTTTATTACTGGAACTAACTGGAGCCAAGTTGATTGGCCGGGTAGAATATTATCCATCGCCAGTTGCTCCTAAGGTTATTAAATTTAATCCGCAGCGTGTTTCGGTTATGGCTGGTCAACCATTCACTGACCAAGGGATTAAAGACGCGCTCATACGCTTACGCTGCCAAGTAAAAACAGCCTCTAACTGGACTGTGATACTGCCACCAGAGCGCCTCGACTTAAACGGTGAGCACGACTTAATTGAAGAAGTCATCCGGCTAGCCGGAGTACAACAAATTGCCAGTCGTCCGCCGCATATATTAGAGCGTGGACCGGCGCTGCCAGACCTGGTTCAATGGCGAGAGACCATCCGAGATATCCTGGTCACATACAACTTAACGGAAACATCCAATTACTCATTTTCTGACCACGTCAATGAGCGTTTATTAGACTTATCTCCTGACCAGACCGCGTTAACTCTCACCAATCCTGTTGCGCCCGAGCAAGATCATTTGCGCACGACCTTACTGCCTCGTTTAGCCAGCAATTTATTAGCTAATAAATCCGAGTGGCGTACTAAATTTTCCCATAAGGAAGCAGGCCTTTTTGAGGTCGGAACTATCTTTCGCGCAGGTTTTGGCGGTGTTGTTTCCGGTGTAGTTGAAGAAGAGTGCGTGGGCGTCGCTTTGGTCGGCGAATCGGCTGACCAGCGGGCGGCCTATGACATTGTTTTTGCGGTCTCCGAGGCTCTAGGCGTCACCAATCCGCCTGACGACTTAGTAACAATTCACGTTCTATCGAGTTCTTCCCCGATTCAGCGCAAGTTTGGTTTGCCGGTTGTTCTGATCGAAATTAACTTAAGCCGCCTGCTCACTCATGCCACCAGGCAACCAGACTTTACCCCCGCCCTGTCCGGGCCGATCGTTATTTTTCAAAGCATGAGCAAATACCCGCCCGCTTATCGCGATATCTCACTGTTAGTTGACGCTCACATCACCAGTGAACAAGCAATCGCTGTCATTACTAAAATCGGGGGTAAATCGATTCAAGCGGTGGACCTGTTCGATACTTATCAGCCGGCCAATTCCTCAAAAAAAGGCCTCGCATTCCATATCGCCTATCAAGCCCAGGACAGAACAATGAATAATGCTGAAGTAAACCGCCTTCATCAAGAGGTTGGTGAAGCGTTACTCAAGGAATTACAGGCTCAACTAAGGTAGGTAAATACTTTTAGGGAGATAATGGTTTCGAAAAAGCCGTTATCTATTTCGGCCTTTTTATAATACCTGGATTACCGGCAACTTTATCTTAACGATTTATTTCATCTTTTGTTAGGCAGGCAACTACTTGTCTTTCACTGGTCTCTTTTCTACAGCCAGCCACATATTCTTGAAGATGTTGCAGTGAATTATACATTAGCAGCGGATGAAGAGCTATTCGCCCCGTCCCAGGTTTACCATCGTCACCTAAGCTCACCCCTTGATTATTGATCTTATTCGCTTCCAAAGAATCGTAAGCCCGCAGAAGGTAACTCTTAAACCTATCATCAATTATAAAATTATCCGCCAGCTGATCAAACGGCCCATCGTAATAATTATTTACTGCAACATTACCCATATCAACACCAACCAATACTTTACGGTCCAATTCTTTATCTAGATAAAATGCGAACCCCGATCTTAATCCCATCATTAATTTGTCATCAATACTCTGCAAGACATCAGGTAGGGGAGCAGTCTCATCTAAAATGAATCTAAATGCGGGATTATGACCATCAAACACTAAAGCAAACTGAAAACCCGACTCATCAAACGTGCGGAACACAAACTCCTCACCTTCTCTCAATTGCATATTATCAGGTATGGATTGTGGGATATTATTGAGTCGGAATATGACTTTTTTCTCTTGATATGTCACCGAATAGGTCAAACTATCAATTTTACGCACATCAACCCCATCATTAATTGATAATACTGAACTTTTTGTACAGACATTAAAGTCAAGTGGCAATTCGAGGCGATTCAACATGCAAAAGTAGGCGAATGTGATTTTATTTTCTTGTCGATCTTGAACACCCAGCCGGATATTGCCCCAGACCTCCCTACCGGCTGCATAGAATGTGAAATAATAATAATTCTCCGTGGGATGAACATATACCTCACTCGGCAATTGGGAAAAAACTAGTTGCCAAACAGCCCCCACGTTTTCTAAGTCCACATGATTCGACCTTACATCATCAACATAATGCTCGTTTGTCATTACTAAGTTAATGTCCTTGTTTCTATTTTGTTCAGTATCTAAAATCTGTAAATTGTACATTAATATAGTTAAGATAATACCCCACACAAATCCTATACCAGCTATCATTATGCAATAGTTGGTCGATGGAATTATTTTTCTGTCTCGATGACGCACAAACATATTCCACTTCATTACATCTAAGTATAGATGTCACATTATGAAATGCCACTCTTAAATAAACGGGCGGCGGCGCGGGGGACCCCCACCGAGCGCCTGCAGGCTGCCCGCCTGGCAGGCCGAAAAAAGGATTATGATAAAGTTCAATAACATAAAAAAATTAATCTATGGACCAAGAAACCGAGCATACATATAAAAAATCTCCTCTAGATAACGAAGATGTGCCATCAGAGGAAGAACCCAAACTAAAAATAGAGTTGCCGTTTTCGGTGAGGGTATTAATTCCCATAATCCTAGTCGTTTCTGTTCTGACGCTCCTTTTTGTGTTAGTAACATTAATCCAAATACCAGGGCAACTAACCGGTGCTGCTTTTTTTAGGACATGGTCATCCTCAACAACGTCACTCCCGCCTCCACCCGCTCCATCACAGTCACCTTCTCCCACTCCTCCTCCGCCTATTTATCCTTGGGGCACTCACAATATAGATACATCTCATCATCAACAAACGTCTAATTTCGGTCCGCTTATCCCTGCTCCATCACAGTCACCAAAATTCCCCCCTATTACTCCTGCTCCATCACCACAGACACCTCCTCCTTGTCAAAATAGGGATCACAATACATACACTTCGCATCATGAGCCTACGTCTAACCTCTGCTTAGATCTAATCTGACACCTCCTTTACTCTTTAATCGGGGCTTTTCCTCTCATCTCGATATTAACGACCAGTAAATCCAATAATTTTCAAATGACGCATAGGTGCGATCCAAAATTAGGACGCTGGTCTTTATTTGCTTTATTAACTATAAACTCAATGTAATGGACAAAAATGATCGGCAAAGGGTATTCACCAATAGTCTTCTAATTGTCTTTCTCATTACAACCGCTGTCTTTCTCAGAAGTTACCACCTCACAAGCCTTCATACTGCGAACGGCGACGAAGTTGCCTGGTTAGATGTAGGAATGTCAATAATCAGAACTGGTGCTCCTACAACTTGGACCATCGGCTGGAATTATCATAACTGGGACGCTTACTGGCATGTGGACAATACTGGTGTGATGCCGGTCGTAACACCCTGGCTGGATCATCCCCCAACGTTTGGTGTGCTGGCGGGGGGCTGGGCATTATTAACTGGCCACCATAATTTAGAAAATCCAAACTGGACTTTATTACGAATTCCCATGATTGTAATCTCTGTTTTGACACTATTCTTTACCTATCTAGCCGTTACTAATGTTTTCGGTTCAAAATTAGCCTTGTTTACTCTGTTCGCCTATACGTTTTTTCCCAGCAGCGTAATAGCCAGTCGGTATATATTGCCGGAGAATGCCGTAACTCTACTCCTTGTCATCTCTCTTGCAGTGCAAAGTTTTTCAGGGAAAAAATTCAAATCAAAACTAGGCCAGATCATGGTTTTGGCTTGGCAGTCAATAATTTGCTATGTTGCTCCTGCTATCAAGATGTCCGGACTAGTGGTCCCAGTTACGCTTAGCTTTTACCATTTGCGCCAAAATAAATTTAAACGAGGACTCTGGTTTTTAATCGTTGGATTGTTAGCCGTGGTTTCTTTTATCACGTATGGATGGATCTATAGCTGGCCAGTCTTCATCGGCGCGCAAACTCAGCACGCTCTAAGACCAAATACTTTTGCACATTTCTGGACGCTTTTCACCAAACTCGACGTGGGTCATTTTCCACTTTTTGACCCATCTATTATTGCCGGCCTTATTGGTTATTTTCTTTTAATGGCCGTGTCCAACGAAAAACAGAAACTATTCCTGTTTATACCATTCTTAAGCATTACTGGCTTAATGCTCTACGTCTCTCCTGTCGAGGCATATGGATGGTATAAATATCTACTCTACCCATTAATCGCAATTGGTCTAGGACATATCTTCAAAGAATTATGCGAGGGTAAATATTATTATTGGGTATTATTTTTACCACTGATTATGATGCTCATGGAAAATGCACAACTAGTGCAAAATGACTCCATCCGACGTTATATAATGATGGTGTTTTTTGGATTATTTCTTGTTCCCTTTATCTGGCATAAATCAGTATTTAATATAAAGCACGTCTCTGTCGTGTTGGTTGGTCTATATGCCTGCTTTTCAGTCTTTTGGTTAATCAGAATTATTCCATAATACATCCCATTGCTCCGGCCGTTCACCCGCCCGGTTTCGCTTTTCATGTGGCTTACCAAGTCCAGGACAAAACGATGAATGATGCCGAAGTAACCCGCCTTCATCAAGAGGTAGGTGAAGCGTTACTCAAGGAATTACAGGCTAAACTCAGGTAATTTATAATCACAAATCGCCACCCTAAACTACCCCGATCACAGCTATCTTTTTAGTTCGTTTTATGCTAATATTATTCTGTGAATGGGCGGGGTAAAAGCCCTGTTTTTTACTTCAAGTCAGCCTATTTTACGCGAGCTGCATCCCAGCCGCCCAGTGTGTCTGAAACACACACCCGCCTCTCATTCGTATCTAAATAAAACTGTTAAAAATACTTAATAAATATATGGCACAAAAATTAACTCCAGCTAACCATAACGGACATTCACCCAAGACGGCCGCCGAAAAAGCGCGCGCGTCGGCTCAATATGGCGCAGCGCAAATCACCGTCCTGGAAGGATTAGACCCGGTACGCAAGCGCCCCGGTATGTATATTGGTGGCACCGGTAAAGAGGGGTTACACCATTTAGTCTGGGAAACTTGCGACAATTCCATTGATGAAGCACTGGCTGGTTTCTGCCACAACATTATCGTCCGTCTGCTTCCCGACGATGTGGTTTCCGTCGCCGATGATGGGCGCGGTATTCCTGTCGAGAAACATAAGAAGACTAAAAAATCAGCCCTAGAAACAGTCCTCACCACCCTGCACGCTGGCGGTAAGTTTGGCGATGGGGGATATAAAGTATCCGGCGGTTTACATGGCGTTGGTGTATCAGTAGTTAATGCCTTATCAACTTGGCTGGAAGCAGAAATCCATCGTGATGGAGCAGTCTTTAAGCAGCGCTATGAGCTTGGTGTACCCAAAGGACCAGTGAAAAAGACTGGCCGCTCCAAGGAAACCGGTACAATTATTACTTTCAAGCCAGATAAAAAAACCTTTCAAGAAACAATTTTTGATTGGAATATTATCCTCCAACACTTGCGCCAACAGGCCTACCTAACACCTGGTGTGAAAATTAATGTCAGCGATGAACGAGATTCGGCCGCTATTAAACACTATGTGCTGTGGTTCACAGGAGGCATCAAATCATATATTGAGCAGCTCAATCTCAACAAAGACACCAAGAACAAAGAAATTTTCTATACGAAGAAAGATTTCGTTGATAATTTTCAGGTTGAGGTAGCGCTGCAGTACACCGACTCTTACCAAGAAACCATCTTATCGTTTGCCAACAACATTCACACCGTGGAAGGCGGTACCCATTTAACCGGTTTTCGCACTGCCTTAACGAGAACCATAAATGACTACGCCAAAAAGAGCGGTATCATAAAAGAAAAAGATGGTGGTCTAACAGCCGAGGACGTTAAAGAAGGCTTAACTGCTATTATCAGCGTCAAGTTAATGGATCCTCAATTTGAGGGGCAAACTAAAGCAAAGCTAGGTACGCCTGAAATGCGAGGTTTTGTTAACCAGGCTATGAATGACGCTTTCTCCGCGTATTTGGAAGAGCGACCTCGTGAAGCTCGCGCCATCATCGATAAAGTTGCCCTAGCCGCTAAGGCCCGATTAGCTGCTCGCGCTGCCCGTGACACTGTTCTGCGTAAAGGCGCTCTTGATGGTTTTGCTTTACCGGGTAAACTTTCCGACTGTTCCGAACGTGATCCTGCTCAATCAGAAATATTCATTGTGGAAGGAGACTCCGCTGGGGGTTGTTTTTCTGGTGACACCCAGGTTCGCGTGGCTTCGGGCATCAACAAGACCATGCGCGAACTAGTTGATGATTCGCAAAAAGGAATTATACATTATGGTTACGCGTCGAACTCTAAAGGTGATATACGGATCGTACCACTGATCAATCCACGTTTAACTAAACATCACTCAAAGCTTGTCGAAATTACACTTGATAATGGTAAAAATATTCATTGCACCCCTGACCACTTGTTTCGCTTACGTGATGGTTCATATCAGAGAGCTGATCACCTGCGGATGGGACAAAGTCTTATGCCACTCAAGCTTCGTTACACCGGTTGGGGTGAAAATCCCGGTTCCGGTTATGAAATGGTATGGATGAATGGCCGACAGGAGTGGAATCATACCCATCATTTATCCGACCGATATAATCTAGTCACGAAAAAATATACAACTAGGAACGGGGAGATGCGCCATCATGTAGATTTGGAAAAAACGAACAATGATCCACGCAATATTCGGCGCATGACTAAAGCGGCTCATTTAAATCTGCACGCTAAACTTGCCACTGATAGATTTAAGAAACTATGGCAAGATCCGGACTATCGAGCACAAAAAATTAAACAGGCACGTCAGACTGCCAAACGCCAATGGCAAAATCCGTCATATTGCGCGTACATGAGTACCCGCGCCAAAGAGCAAAGAAGGAGTATAGTTATGACTCAAGCTGTGCTACAAGGGTTTCAAAAATGGTTCAAACAATTAACACCCGCGCAATACTCAGCCTATTGCCAGCGTTCACAGGACTTTTTCTCTACTTATTGGGCAAGCAAACAACATCGGCAGAAACAATCTCAAAGAACAACTCGATACTTTAAAGACTATCCTCAAGCTAAAGAACACAACCGAAAAAAAGCTCGGGAAGAATGGGCAAATCCCAAGCTAAGAGCTTGGCGATCACAAGCAACCATTAAACAATGGCAGAATGATAAATATCGCCTACAACACAGTCAAGCAGTGAAGAAATGGTGGCAATTAAATCCTGACCATGCCGAAAAATTACGACAGGCGCGTACCAGAACATGGAATAATATTACTAAACGAAACAGAATTATTAATGGTCTTTCCAAGTGGCGCCAGGAAACATCAACAGCGGTCAAAGCGGCAAAAATTAAAGAGGGAAAAAAGATCAAATCTCTAATCTTGATTAACAAAGTACTAAACACACCCAACCCAAAATCTGCGCATAAAAAGCTGCGATCCCAATCATCACCGACAAGCATAAGTTATGAACGTCTCTTAGCAGAGTATTACCACAACGACGAGCGGGCTATGTTAGAAGCGGCCAAGAATATAAACTGCAAAGTCCTTAAGGTGCGTACCATAAGCCAGCAGGAGGATGTATACGATCTTTCCGTAGAGCGATACCACAACTTCGCTCTAGCCGCTGGCGTATTTGTGCATAACAGCGCTAAATCGGGACGCGACCGCATGTTTCAGGCGATTTTGCCCCTGCGAGGAAAAATATTGAACGTGGAGAGAGCACGTCTGGATAAAATGCTTGCCAATAACGAGATCAAAGCCTTAATCATTGCCATGGGTACGGGTATCAGTGAGGAATTTAGCGTTGATAAGCTACGCTATCATCGCATCATCATCGCCACCGATGCTGATGTTGACGGATCTCACATCCGAACATTGCTGCTCACCTTATTCTTCCGTTACTTCCAGCCGCTAATTGATGGTGGCTACTTATACATTGCGCAGCCTCCTCTCTATAAAGTCGAGTCTGGTAAGAAAGTACAATATGTTTACACTGATGAACAAAAAGAAAAAATTGTTAATCAGTACAAACAGGCCGACAAGACTGTTAACATTCAGCGTTATAAAGGTCTCGGCGAAATGAACCCGCAGGAACTTTGGGATACGACCATGGATCCAGCTACACGCGTCCTCAAACAGGTAACCATCAAAGATGCCGAAGATGCCGACCATATTTTTGATGTGCTTATGGGTAATGAAGTTGCCCCTCGTAAAAGATGGATTCAAACTCACGCTAAAACCGTTGCCAACCTAGACATTTAAATCCAACCAATCAATTGCCTCGACAATTTTTAAATTGTCGTTATCTTGCTTAGTATCTAATGGTTAGTATCTAATCTATTAAATATAAAAATTTCATATGGTTATTATTAGAGAACCAGTCGGTGATTTCACTCTCGAGGCTTTTCACCAGCAAAAGATTAAGTCTGTGCAGTTTTCTAAATATCGAAGCAAATGGATTATATTATTTTTTTACCCTGGCGACTTTACCTTTGTTTGTCCTACTGAGTTGTCGGAAGCCGCTGATTACTATCAGCGAATACAAAAACTTGGCGCAGAAATTCTCAGCATTAGCACGGACAGTGTCTATGTGCACCAAGCCTGGCACGATTCTGATCCATTAATAGGTAAAATAAAATTCCCTATGCTGGCTGATCCCAGTGGTCAGGTAAGCCAGCAGTTTGGCGTGTATCAGCCGGCTAAAGGAATCTCAATGAGGGCCACTTTTATTGTGGATCCGCAAGGAATTTTGCGCGCCTTGGAAATTCATGATGACAGTGTTGGAAGAAGTATGGCCGAAACTATTCGCAAGCTGCAAGCTGCCATCTATACAGTCGAGCACCCGGGACAGGTTTGTCCGGCCAGCTGGCAACCAGGAGATAAATCAATCAAGAAGTACTAGGCTATAGAGCTTTAGCTGTTCGTCATATTTCTTCTGTAGCCATAACCATACTAGTGATTCGTCATATGACTGTAACGTCACACCATTTTTGATTTCTACTCGTATCAGAAGCCTGGCACAGCTGGACAATTGCATTATTTCTTTCGTTGATATATATTCAAATTAATAGCCCTCCGGGGCTGTTTTAAGAACCGTTAATCTAGGCATTCCTGCTTGGCAAAACTATTACAGCAATGTCCCAACACGCCAAATCTACCCCTTTTACGCGACTTCCTGGTTTTCCACAGGTAGTTTTAAAATTTGTCAAAGAAGCCAAGGATGAATTAAAAAAAGTCACCTGGCCGACTCGAGAAGCCACCATCCGTTATACGCTAATTGTTGTCGCCGCTTCCGTAATAGTTAGTCTAATTATTGGTGGCATTGATTTCGTATTAGAAATCGCCTTAGAGTCTATTGTCTAAAAATTTATTATCTTAGCACTTATGCCTAACAGCCCAGCAGAAAATCAACCGCCTCACTCAACTGACTTAGTAGAGGACCAATCAAGTATTGCCCCCGATAATATTCACTGGTATGTCCTTCATACTTATTCCGGGTACGAAGACAATGTCGCTCGTAATTTACGGCAGAGGATCGAGTCTATGGGCATGGAAGATAAAATACTCGATGTAGTGGTGCCTCGAGAAAAGAAAATTAGAGTCAAGCATGGCAAACGGCGCACCATCGAAGAGCGGCTTTTTCCTGGTTACGTCCTGGTCAAGATGATTGTTACCGAAGATTCCTGGTATGTCGTTAGAAACACACCTAATGTAACGGGTTTCGTGGGTTCCGGCACTACTCCGACGCCTGTCTCCCAAGATGAAATCGATCGCTTACTTAAACGGATGGGCGAGGATGAGCCAAAGTACAAGATGGATGTATCCGAAGGAGATTCAGTTAAAATTATCGATGGTCCATTTAAGGACTTTGAGGGACGCATCTCGGAAGTCAGTGAAGCCAAGGGTACTGTTAAGGTTTTGGTTAATGTTTTTGGGCGGGAAACACCTGTCGAACTGGACTTCTTGCAGGTGCACAAAGAAGCGTAATGGCACTGACAAACTCTTGTCAAAGGACTACCTAGCTTGCCAAATCAGCCCTATTGACTTACTTTTAGTTACTAATTCGTCTAACTTACTTAATCACTAATATGCCCGAAATACTTACCAAGTTTAAAGTTCAAGCACCAGGGGGCAAAGCTACCCCGGCTCCTCCGATCGGCCCGGTTCTCGGCCAACACGGCGTTAATATCCAAGATTTCGTCAATCGCTTTAATGAGATGACTAAAGAGATGATGGGCGACGTCATTCCCGCTGAAGTAACTGTTTACACTGATCGTTCTTTCTCTTTGGTTCTAAAAACTCCTCCCGCTGCCGAATTATTAAAGAAAGCGGCCGGTATCGCGAAAGGTTCCGGAACACCCAATACCGCTAAGGTGGGCACTGTCACCCAAGAACAAATTAAGGAAATTGCCGAACGAAAACTGATAGATCTTTCAGCCCGGGATCTGGATGCGGCAATCAAAACGATTGCCGGTACCGCCCGCTCCATGGGTATCACCATTAAGTAATCCCTTTATCGCTATGAGAAGCAAACCATACCAACAAATGAAAAAATCAGCGCCGGCCCAGCCAGTTACTATCGAAGAGGCGATGACGTGGTTAAAGGAAAACACTAAAACTAAGTTTGACTCAACAGTCGAAGTCCATCTTCGCTTAGGTGTCGACCCGCAAAAATCAGATCAGATGGTCCGCGGCCAAATTGTCCTGCCAGCCGGTGCGGTTACTAAGCCTGCTATCGTAGTATTTACTGACAACGCCGCCCAACAAAAAGAGGCGCTAGCAGCCGGTGCCGCAGCTGCTGGTGGCATAGAGTTAATTAATCAAATAAAAACCGAGGGTTCGCTCCGTGCTGATATCACCATCTCTACGCCCTCTATGATGCCTAAAGTAGCTCAAATAGCCAAGGTACTAGGGCCTCAAGGCCTGATGCCGAATCCTAAGACAGGTACGGTCACCGACCAGCCAGCCGTTGTCATCGGTGAGCTTCTGGCGGGTAAAATCTCCTTTAAGATGGATCAGTTAGGTAATATTCATCAGGCAGTAGGCAAGATCAGCTGGGATGCAGATAAGATCATTCTCAACACGAAAGTCTTTCTTGAGGCAGTTAAAGCTGCTAAGCCGTCCGCTTCTCGAGGCGAGTTCTTCAAGTCGATATTCCTGAAGAGTACAATGAGTCCCAGCATACCGCTGAAGGTATAGGGTAACACACCAAACGCAGCCACCTTAAAACACAAATGTCAATATCCAAATATCAATTCAATGTCGAAGTTCAAAATCCAAATACGCGCATTAGAATTTTTTATTTGACATTAGGATTTTGGCATTGATTTAACATTTGTTATTTGGATTTTATGCCAGGCATCTTGATTTCTTTCGATGGTATTGACTCCTCAGGTAAAGAAACCCAAGCCAAACAATTATTGAAGAATGTTGAGACCACCGGTCGTCGCGTGGGCTTTTTCCAAACACCTGACTATACCACAGCCTCAGGAATCAAACTGAAACATTTATTCCAAGACCAAGACGGCTCCTGGGATAACCTAACGTGGCCGGAGAAAATGCAACTTATCGCTGCCAATCGCGCTGAGCATAGGGACGAAGTCATCCATCTATTACAGCAGGACGGCATCGTTATCTACGATCGGTATGTGCCTAGTAGTATTGCGCATATGATGGCTGATGCCCTAGATTCAAAGGCCACCGAGCTTGATCGCCAGGCCATACAAGCGCAAGTAGAAGACCATGAGTATGGCCACCATCAGATGCCGCACGAAAACTTATCAATATTTTTAGACCTGTCTCCTGCCCAGGCTGCCTCTTTATTACAAGTTAGAAAACAGCAGTTAGCTGAGGGTGATGAAGCAACTGACCGGCTTGATTTGCAGGAAAGAATTTATCAGGCCTATCAGTGGCTGGTTAGTAATTTTCCCGATCGGTGTATAAAAATAGACTGTGTGGAGAAAGACCATTTATTAGCCATAGACGTAATCTCCGATAAAGTCTGGCAATCTGTCACGAACCGGTTTCCTGACCTTATTGCTGACTCCTAGTTGCTATTTACTGATTACTAGCTCTTATGTCTAAGTTCATCGTCATTGAAGCCCTTGACGCTGGGGGCAGCCAAACACAAACCAACCGCCTAGCACAACACTTAATCGAAGGTAGCTATCAAGTGTTACAATTGCATTTTCCTCAAGAAAACCAGCCGACCGGTCGTTTCGTCTATGAAAAATTCTTGCTGGTACATAATAAACCAAAATTTACTCGCCGCGAACAAGCCCTCATTTATATCCAGGATTTTTACTCACAAACAGACACTATCCAAGCACACTTATCGAAGTCAGCTAAATCCATTGTCGTCTCTGACCGCTTTTATACCAGTACCAGCGCTTATCAGACTATCGGTCTAACCGGCCGCCCGCGCGCTGCCATGTTGGATTGGATTAAATTCTTAACCGAGCAGGAAGCATACCATCTACCTAAACCAGACCTAGTAATTTTCTTAGATACTCCAGTCAACATTTCTCTAAACCACCTCAAAAATAAGACCAAAGATTTCTTTGAAAACAAGCAAAAACTAACCGCTATTCGCAACAGCTATCTACGTATCGCCCAGGAAGAAAAATGGCTGGTTATCAATAGCGTCAATAATAGGGGAGAGCAACGCTCGATCGAGGATATTCACGACGAAATTTGGTCTCATTTATCCGGCGTGATCTAACGCCCTGAGCTACCGAAACCAGCGGCTGCCCGTTTAGTATCCGATAGCTTTTTCACTTCCTTGATGCGCACCGGTTCAAATTTTTGCATTACGCATTGGATGACTTTATCGCCTGCTTTGATGCCATAAGGTTTTTTAGTCAGATTGACCAAGATCACTTTCCATTCCCCTCGATAGCCGGAGTCGATCACACCGGCCAGCCGATGAATACCATTGCTGCCTAAACCAGACCGATCCCAAAGCAGTGCTACATATCCGCGGGGAAACTCCACCGCGATTCCGGTAGAAAACATATATGTCTCTCCTGGGTTCAGCGTATGTGACTCGTTGGTGTAAATATCGATACCGGCATCATCCTGATTATTTTTTGTGGGAAGAATAGCGTTAGGCGATAATTTTTGGACTTTAAACGAAAGCATATAGATATAAATCCAAATTACAAAGCTCAAATGTCAAACAAATGCCAAATAATCAAATAACAAAACATCATGCACCCTCTTTTTGACATTTGGATTTTGGCATTGATTTGTCATTGGGATTTTGATATTTGGATTTTCTTGCTCAACAATTCCGTTCTAACTTAACCTTTATCACTACATCCTTCTTTCTACCAAGAACTATTTGTCCTGGGTGATCGCTGAATCTGCCACCGTCTTCTTGCTATGGTATTTAGCATTAGGCTTTTTATAATACGGCTGGTCGGCCGGCGAAGACAACTCTTCAAAAATCAATTGGCATATGCGCATTTTAGGATAGAGCAATATTGGCGCCATACCAATATTACGCAGTTCCAAAGTCAGCACACCGCGCCATCCGGCATCGATATGCCCTGATGTCGAATGAATTACTAGCCCCAGTCTCCCTAAGGAACTGCGGCCGTCAACCCGCGCGGCAAGATCATCCGACCATTCCACCCACTCTAGTGTGGCAGCTAAAACAAATTCATTGGGATGGATTACGTAAGGCTGGCTATTCTTTATTTTTACATGGTCAGTCATGCCGACCACCGTTTTGGGATCAAAGGGATCAATAAAAGCCTGGCGATGATTATTAAAAACCCTAAAATCGTAACCAAGCCGCAAATCCAAGCTGGAAGAACCCAGCTGCTCTTTAAGGTCAGGTTTGGGTGTCACCTTTATTCGCCCCGTTTTCAGGGCTTTCTTAATATCATGGTCTGATAAAATCATCATTAAATCTTAATGGCTAAACTAAAAAAGGTAAAACGATTTTTATTGAACCAATTAGCCAAAACCAAGAAATAACGTAAGAAGCAAAACACCAAACGTCAAATAACAATGAAAGACTCAAAATTATCGACACCGATGTTTTGAACTTTACATTGTTATTTTACATTTTTCGCTTTACCTTTTAATCTTCCTTGATACTAATCAATAAATATTAAATACTTACGACATGGAATTAGAACCAGTTATCGGCCTAGAAATACACATTCAACTAAAAACCAAGAGCAAAATGTTTTGTTCTTGCTCGAACATATTTGGTGATGTTAAGCCTAACTCTGCCATCTGCCCGATCTGCCTGGGCTATCCAGGTACGCTGCCCGTACCCAATGAAATGGCCATCCAGTGGACGCAGCTGTTAGGCGCTGCATTGAATTGCCAACTAGCAGTTAAAAGCAAGTTTGACCGAAAAAGCTACTTCTATCCCGACCTTCCCAAAGGTTATCAGATCAGCCAATACGATCAGCCCTTTTGTGGTACGGGAGAGCTAAAGATCATGGTTGATGGGGAGGAGCATACTATTGGTATCGAACGTATCCACCTGGAAGAGGATGCAGCGAAGAATACTCATCCCGTCGGGGCTAATTATACTCTGATCGATTATAATCGTGCGGGTACACCTTTAGCAGAAATAGTTACTAAACCAGACATTCCTTCTCCAGCGGTCGCCAAGGTCTTCCTGCAAGAACTGCAAAAGTTAGTGCGCTTGCTGCAAGTCTCCGATGCCGACATGGAAAAAGGGCAACTACGTTGTGATGCCAATATTTCTCTCCGTGAACGAGGTAGCACGAAGTTGCATCCAAAAACAGAAGTTAAAAACATCAACTCGTTCCGGTTTGTTGAGCAAGCATTGCAGTATGAAATAAAGCGTCAGACCAAAGAATGGGCGCAAGCAGGTCCCTCCCAAATACAATCCACCCGTGGTTTCGACTCGAGCACCGGACAGACAACTGCGCATCGCACGAAAGAAGCGGCCGCTGACTATCGTTATTTTCCTGAACCAGATATTCCTCCTTTCACCTTCACGCCACAGTTTCTCGCAAAAATAACTAAGCAATTACCTGAATTACCCTCCACTAAAAGGTTACGTTTGCAACAGCAATATAATGTTTCTGCCCAACAAGCAGCCTTATTTGTTGATTCTCCGATCCTAGCCAATTATCTGGAAAATACCATCTCTGAGATTGAACAATTAGATAATGAACAAAGAGACATTGCGCTAAGCGACAGAGGACCGTTAGTTAAGGATGCGACTAATATGATATTGCGTCATTTACGCCAACTAGTTACGATCGGTAATCTGTCCGCTGCCGACATCAATATTAGTCCAGCTAATTTTGCCGAATTAATCGTCCTCATCTATCAAGGCAAGATAAGCAAGAATGCTGTAGCGCCGGTACTGGCCGAAATGCAGCGCACCGGTGGAGATCCCGACCATATCATAGCTAATCTTGGTTTAGAGCAAGTCAGTGATGACGCCAGCATCACTAAACAAATCGAAGATGTTATCTTGGCTAATCCAGAGGTTGTCGCCAAAGTTAAAGCAGGTAAGGACTCAGCCTTACAGTTCTTGGTTGGTCAGGTAATACAAAAAAACAAAGGGAAAGCCAATCCGTCCAAAGTAATGGAATTGCTCAAAGAGCTAACTAAATAATTATTATTAGACATATTGCGAAATGATTTATTTAGGGCTCTAGGGGCATTATATACTGTCCCCAGAGGGTGTTTTGAGACTTTCGCAACAAGTCTAATATAATAATTTGTGGTTCTTTTAATGTTAGTTAGAATCCAGTCACTATAGTTTGCAACTTTCTCGCGACCTAACAATAGGAGAGAAAAAATGTTGACCAAGAAGGATTTACTGAAGGCATACTTTCACGAACAACAGCAAGACATTGTGCCAGGGGAAGGCGTAGCAATTTGTTGTATCGGCCTGGTTAGTTTGTGTGCAGCATGTGTTGGTTTTATAAAACTCGTGCAATACCTCTGGTTCTAAGAAATCCCAACCATCCCCCAGCCGCCCCTTAAACAGTCGTGGCTTTTTTCTTTTTCTCAGCAAAGAGTAATTCTGCGTAGCAGGGTTACTCTTTGCGAAAGAAAAAGAATCCCTCCGAAGCCCCGCCAATGGCGGGGCTTCGGAGGGATTCAGTGTCAAGCAATTTGCAGATAACTAGCGGCTCGCGCCATGAATGTGTACGAAATAACAACTCTTCCGGCTTGTCGTCAGTAGCCTTGTCCTGAAGGGATCCTGTAGAAAGCGAAGGATGGTCATCCCACTGTTGCCGGGGCGATGCCTGCGTCATATGTCTCCAGCATCTCCTCAGCCGTTTTAAACCACTTAATTTCTTCTCGACCACGCCACCATGACATCTGGCGTCGCGCATATTTCATATTACGTCTAATCATCTCGTTTTTGTCTGGTACTTGGTAGTAATTAATAGTTTTTAGTAAAGGTAAACCTATTCCGTATTTATCTATTAATTTCTGCTTTTCTTCTACTAATCCAATATCTAACATCTGTTGTACTCTGGTCGTTATATTGTCTCGAAGAGTCTCCCAGCCAGGGAACAATCCATACATTTCAACCTCATACAGACATTCACCTTTTTTTCTCATCTCAGAAAAAGGCCGGCCAGTTGCTTCAATCACTTCCAAAGCTCTAATAATGCGTCGGGCATGGTTGGCTTGTACAAACAGAGCCGCTTTAGGATCAACCTTAATTAATTGTTTATATAGTTCTTCCACGGTTTGCGCAGCTAGCTTACTTCGTCTTTCATCATCTTTTGGTACGGCTGGAATGTTGTAGGCGCGCACAACACTATCGACGTAAAGCATGGTGCCGCCTGCTAATATTGGCGTCATGTGTTGGTCAATGATAGTGTCAATCGTTTGATAAGCCGCCGCCTGCCACTCAGTGAGCGACATTTCCTCGTTTGGCCGGCGAATGTTAATTAAGTAGTGTTTAATACCGTTTATCTTATCCGGAAGTAATATGTGATGCGGCACTTGCCCCTTGCCCGACTTATCATCCGCATCCATCTGGTCTAGGTTAGGTTTGGCCGTACCGATGTCCATCCCTGTATAGACCTGTCTCGAATCGGCTGACACTATAGCGCCGTTTATTTTGTTGGCCAACCTAATCGCGGCCGTTGTTTTGCCTGATGCTGTCGGCCCTAAAATCACTACTAGCTTCGCCCGTGAGTATGTCATGCGTTCATTTAGCCTAGTTAACGCAATATCGTCAACTCCTTCCAAGGTAATCACAACCAGTAATTAACGCCCATGTACGAAATGGTGGATAAGAGAGTATTATAAAAGAGATTAAGCTACTGACTACTTAACTATGTCTAAACTATTGATCCTTTTTCTGGCGGCTATTCTAGCAGTATTAATCTTGACCGGTATTGTTGAAATAAAGTTTCATCCGCAAGAGTATGTTAATATCCCGGCGCTCACTAATAATATACTCAACGAGAAAACTACATTGGAAAAGGCGCGTACTTATACAGTCGCCATTAAGCGCAAAGCGGAACTGTTTATAGTGCAGGACAAAGAGAAAAGACTAGTCTTGTCATTATTGTATGTTAAAACCGACGCCGAGCGGCTCAAGGACATGATTGATAAAAAGGTGTCCGCACCAGCTTTACTGCCGCAAGCCGAGTTGCTTGTTAGCAGCATCGATCTTGTCCGTAAAAATGCCGAGAAAGCACCCGTCGAAGTAGTGGCTAACCTAAAAGCTGAATCTAGTAAGTCGTTTGCGATTGCTCAAGAAGCACTAAGCGGCCTGCAAGGACAATATGAACAATTCGAAACAATCCATAGCGAGTTTACCCGCTTAACCCAATCCCTTGAATCGCAAATTGGCCAGCTGGGTCTTAACGCCGATGACCAAGCAGCGAATCAAGACGTCATTCCCAATCCCAATACCACCGACGTTCAACTCACCCCGTCAGCCAACAACATACCCCTGAAATTCTAATTTCTCAAATGTTACTTCCGGTCTTTTATTTCCTGGACCAACTCTGCTTTGATCTGTGCTAAAGCACTCAATCCCTGATCGCCAGCTTCTCGTCTTCTGACCGCTACTTTTTTCTCCTCCTCCTCCTTTTTTCCGATTATTAACATCACTGGTACCTTCAGTACCTGCGCTTCGCGAATCTTTTTCCCAATACTCTCGGCGCGGTCATCTACCTCAACTCGAATATTTGCTGCGCGAAGCTCCGTCGTTACTTGGTTTGCATACGGCAGCTGGTTGTCTGATATCGGTAAGACCTTAACTTGAGTAGGGGATAACCACAGTGGTAGTGCTCCCGCATAATGCTCTAACAAAATAGCCATAAACCTTTCTACTGATCCCAAAATTGCCCGGTGAATCATCACCACTCGTTTTTTATCACCCTGCTTATCCGTATAGGTTAGATCAAACCTGGCAGGTAGATTAAAATCCAGCTGAATAGTTGCTAGTTGCCAATCGCGTCCGAGAGCATCTTGCGCAATAAAATCAATTTTCGGTCCATAGAAAGCGGCTTCACCTTCTTCTTCCACATAATCAGCTTGTTTCTTATCCAATATATTGCGCAACGCATCTTGTGCTTTTTCCCACACCTCCACCGTACCAAGGTACTTCTCTGGCTTTTTTGCATCCCACAACGACAAACGCGGCCGCAGCTTGAAAGAAAAAGCGCTATAAAATTCTATAATAATATTATAAATAGTTTCCATTTCCGCTTCCACCTGTTCCGTTGTGCAAAAAACATGGGCATCGTCCTGGGTTAAAGCCCGTACCCGTGACAGTCCCTGCAATTCGCCCGCCTGTTCATCCCGATAACAAACTGTGACTTCGCTGTAGCGCAGCGGCAAATCTCGGTAGCTGCGCGGTTGACTGGCATAAATTTGCGTGTGATGCGGACAGTTCATTGGCTTCATGACAAACCCAGTATCGCTCGCGCCTTTCACATGGAATAAATCATCTTTAAACTTTTCCCAGTGTCCGCTCGTCTCATAAAGCTCTTTTTTTGTGATATGAGGAATAAAAACTCGCTCATAACCGCATGGCTCTTGTAATGACTGCACAAAATCTTCTAATTGGCGGCGTATCAATGTTCCGCGTGGTGTAAATAGTGGTAAACCTGGTCCGACTAGGGGAGAGAAAGTAAACAAATCTAATTCTTGGCCAATTTTACGATGGTCTCTTTTCTTTGCTTCCGCTAACAATGCTGAATACTCACTCAATTCTTGTTTAGTCTCGAACAACACCCCAAAAATTCGTTGTAATTGCGAGTTGCTTTCTTTTCCCTGCCAATATACCCCGGATAAATGCGTTAATTTAAATTTACCGATCTTACTAGTTGATTCAACATGCCCTCCCTCGCATAGGGTGACAAACCAGCCCTCGCCCATATCTGACACACCCACCGTATCACCCTCAATTTGCTCAATTAATTCTAATTTATAAGGATCGTCCTTAAACAATTTACGCGCTTCATCTTTATTAACCTCGCGTTGAACAATCGGTAAATTCCTCTTTCTTATTTCCTTCATCTTCTTTTCCAGTTTCGCCAAATCCTGCTCAGTCCAAGTTTCCTCTACTTGTACATCATGAAAAAAGCCATTCTCTGTGGTTGGTCCCACCCCCAGTTTGGTATCAGGCTTGAGCTCCCTCGAGGCCGCCGCCAAAACATGCGCTGCCGTATGCCTCATTTTTACCAGCCTTTCATTTGGTTTTAGCTTAGCCATAGATCAATTACTTTTATCATTGTAGCTCACTCCTGACAATGGCAGAAGCAAACAGTACAAATCTTCTCAACTATAGACATCACATCATGAAATGTCACTGCAGAATAAGCGGGTGGCGGCGCGGGGGTCCCCCACCGAGCGCCAGCAGCCCTGAGCTTGTCGAAGGAGCGGGCATAACCGTCGCCCAAAAAGGCGTTAGTTCCACCGCCACCTCCCCGATACCAGGCAATTGTTTAAGCTTTTCATGCACTTCCTCCCGCGTTAAACCTGCTAAATTATCTGCCTTAAAAATTGTCGCTCCTAATTTAGCTGAAAATAAGCCGGTTAACGATCCCTCGACCAAGGCTTCGCCTCTCTCCCAATCCCGTCGCAGCATCACTACTTTAAACGACTGTGGATCATACTCAATAAATTCTTGCTGCGCTTCAACCGTCGATCGCAACTTCAAAAGCGTCAGGCCTAGTAGATCATTCTCATCCAGTAAAAAAGCCTGACCGGCGACTTTGCCTACCACTTCAAAGTCACTAGCACTACTGCCTACTGGTACCGCTGTCTCTAGCTCGCTCTTATAACCAATAAAGTCTTCGTGTAGCGCCGCTCCTCCCGCTGCTGAAGTTAACATCCCTCTAACACGCTCCGCCAACTGGACTTCTAGCTTCTCTTTCTCCTGGTCTATCTCCTCGCTGGTTAGCGGCTTATCAACAGCCACCCCACCACTGAATGACTGGCTGCTTTCGCCATAAACCGCGTCCTGCAAAGACATAGGGAGTTTATCCACCACAAATCGGCCCGGTTTTACATTGCCTGCTGCTCCTTTGTCCTTTGCCGTGACTATAATTCCCACCTTGCCTCGTGGCGGGATGGCCACGCCAGTATCAGTCAGAAAATAGGCACCTGATTCCTTGTGACGCAAATGCGTCTTCGGCAGTAGTTGTTGTTCCTCGTCTTGATCGTTATAAAGTGTCACTTTACCACGTGCAAAATCATCAAAGGTCACATCGGCTGACCGTTCTATAACTTTTTTTTCCGTCGCTTCTTTCTCCAACATCTTGGCGGGCAGTTTGTAATGTACAAAATCAGGCTCCTTCACTGTTGCCGAAATCAAAATCTGCTGGTTAACTGTTTTATTCACAGTGGCTGGTGTAATGGTCACGACCGCATGCGGTAAGTATAGATAAACTAAACCACCAAAAATTCCGCCGATGATAATGACCAACAGCAACACCGCCGCTGGATGCGGCAGCAATAAAGACCATGATAATTTTTGGCTGGTTGTCATAACTATCTAAACTGCAAAGATGCCGGACCCACTATTTTAGCTAATTTCATCGTCACATTTTCCTCCCGCGGCACTACATATGGCGTTTTAACTTGCTGCATACTTCCATCACGCTTCAGACGTAACTCCACCGCCAACCAATCCTTCGTATTCTTAGCCTGGCTCGAGCAATTAGTCAGTTCGGCCTTCAGTCGCTCTAAACCGACCTTATCGAGGTATGAGGGCAATATGATGACTAATAATTGCGCAGATTTAAGCGATACATCTTTTTTATGAGCCATCTGCGCCGGAGCATTCTGCTGCCAGTCCTTTAGCAACGCATCCGTCAGTTGCCAAACCTTATCCGCCAGAATTTTCATTTCACCGTCTTTATCGCTGAGCTTACCTTGTACAGCCAGCTTGGCACCTTCCACCCACAATTCGCTTGTTTGCTCTAATAATGAAGGGAAGACTAAAACCTCTGTCTTACCAGTTAAATCCTCTAGTTGAACAAATAGCATTGGCTTCGCACTTTTAGTGATTATTTTTGTTATTTTTATGATAATTCCAGCGACTCTTACCTGGCCGCCTGCCGCAAAATCACTGGCTAGTTCGAGCAATGGGACTGTAAAACCGGTCAGTTTTTTGTGCCAAGAGCTCAGCGGATGCTCTGAAAGGTACAAACCCAACAAATCCTTCTCCCAAGCCAAGAACTCATCTTTTGCGGCCGCTTCACTGGGCATTAATGCTACCGTCGGTTCCGCGAGCAGGACCGACTCGGTACTAAATAGACCTTTCTGTCCGGTATCAATCTTGCGATGTAATGTTCGGTTAAACTCCAAAAGTTTATCCGTATTAGCCAGTATTTGCCCGCGCTCACCGCTAGCATCAAAAGCTCCTACCTTAGCCATGCTTTCTACCGATTTTTTATTAAAATCTTTTGAGTTAACCCGCCGGAATATGTCAAATAAATCTTTATACGGTCCGTTGAGCTCTCTTTCTCTGATGACCGCCTCGACCACACCGCGCCCCACATTCTTTATCGCCCCTAATCCAAAACGAATATCTTTCCGGTTATTTCTTTTTTTAACTACCGTGAAGTCATAGCCGCTATAATTTATATCTGGCGGCAATACTTTTAATCCCATAGATAAGGCCTCGGCCACCTCAATGGCTTGTCGGTCAGTGTTCCCTTCGTCTGACGTAAGCAGCGCCGCCATGAATTCCGCTGGCCAATGGCTCTTCAGATAAGCCGTCTGATAAGCGATCATCGCGTAGCAAGCGGCATGAGCTCGATTAAAACCGTAACGAGCAAATGGCTCAATAAAATCCCACGTCTGTTGGGCAGTTTTTCGCTCGATGCCTTTCTTGCTTATCGCTCCGTCGATAAACTTCTCCCGCTGTTCTATCAATAATTTGCGAATCTTCTTACCCACTGCCTTACGCAGAATGTCTGCTTCTGCATAGGTGAATCCGGCAAACTGTCTAGCGATCTCTAGCACTTGGTCTTGTGTTACAATCACGCCATAAGTTTTCTCCAGTATCGGTTTCAACAGGGGATGTAAGTAGCTTATTTTCCGTCTACCATGTTTGGCGTTAATAAAGTCCGGAATCAAATCCATCGGTCCGGGTCGATACAGCGCTACCATAGATATAATGTCCTCAAATTCCGATGGTTTTAACTCACGCAGATACCTTTTCATGCCGGATGATTCTAATTGAAAAACACCTGTCGTTTTTCCTTCTTGTAGCAGTTGGTAGGTTAGCCCATCCTCCAGTGGTAAATTGTTAATATCCACTTCTTCCCCACTTGTTGCCTTAATGTATTGCAAGGCATTTTGAATAATGGTGAGGTTCTTCAAGCCCAAGAAATCCATCTTTAACAAACCCAACGCTTCTACGTGATTCATGGCATATTGCGTAACGATCTGCGGTTGTTCGCTTTTGCTGGTGCTGGCCAACTGCAAAGGCAAATGGTCGGTTAGCGGTTTCTCCGTTATCACCACACCCGCTGCATGGGTGGAGGCATGCCGGCAAACCCCTTCCAATTTTCGCGCTGTGTCTACTAGTCTTTTGACTTGCGGATCACTGTCATACATTTCTTTTAATTCGCTGTTCGGCGTGAGGGCTTCCTCAAAGTTAGTGAACATCGGTATAACTTTTGCCACCTGATCGCAAAAGGCATAGGGAAAACCTAATGCCCGTCCGGTATCACGAACAGCTGCCCTTGCCGCCATTGTACCGAAGGTGATTATCTGTGCCACATGATCACGGCCGTATTTTTCTCGCACATATTCCAGTACTTCATCGCGCCGGTCGTCAGCAAAATCAAGGTCGATATCCGGCATCGATACTCTTTCGGGGTTCAAAAAACGCTCAAATAGTAAATTGTAACGCAACGGGTCTAGTCCGGTGATATTTGTCAGATACGAAACGATGCTGCCAGCAGCGCTGCCGCGGCCTGGCCCTACCAGTATGCCGCGCCGCTTTGCCTCATTAACAAAATCCTCCACGATCAGGAAATAAGAGGCAAAACCTGTTTTTGCAATTACTCCTAATTCATAATCCAATCGCTTAATGGCCGCCTCCTTCAATTGGGGCTCATAAATTTCTTCTAGTCTTTTGACGCAAATTTCGCGCAGGGCATTATCTGGTGTCTGACCGGCGGGTAGAGGATAACTGGGTAGTTTATTGACACCGAACTCAATATCAACTTGGCACATTTCTGTAATCCTTTGCGTGTTATCAATTACTTCCGGATGGTCTTTCCACGCTTCTTTCAGCTCAGCCTGACTTTTTAACGAATAATTTTCCCCCAACATGCATAAACGATCCTTGTCCTGGACAGTTTTTCCTGTCTGCACACAAACCAACACATCTTGGGCTTCAGCATCGTCCGGATGAATGTAATGGGAGTCACAGGTTGCTACGACCGGCAAATTATATTGTCGTCCATATTTCAGTAGAGCGTCATTAATAATCGCTTGACCGGCTAAGCTGGGGTGATGTTGTACTTCCAGAAAAAACCGGTCCCTCCCAAACACCTCAATGTGCCACTCAATCAATCTCTTGGTCTCCTCCTCTTGTTTATTGATAATTGATTTCGCAATGTCACCATTCATGCAGCCGGATAGCACTACCAACCCTTCTTGATGCTCCTGCAGTAATTCGTAATCAATGCGTGGTTTATAGTAATAACCCTCTAAATGCGCTTTTGATGTCAGCTTGATCAGATTCTGGTAACCGGCATTGTTTTGAGCCAGCAACGTAATATGACGGGGACTCATATCAATCTTCCCTCGCTTATTCAGCCTGCCCTTGGGTGCTATATATGCTTCAAGCCCCAAGATTGGCTTAACGCCGGCTTCGGTGGCGCAGCGGTAGAAATCAATCACCCCATACATTACTCCATGATCCGTTAACGCTAAGGCCTCCATCCCCAGTTCCTTCACTTGTTCTACTAATGCATTAATTTTCCCCAGCCCATCCAGTAGGGAGTAGTGTGAATGTACGTGTAAATGAGTGAAATCAGGCATGTATTAACTTTGGCTAGCCCATTAGTATAACCCATCAAACTGCAGCACGCTAAAGAAATCACCTAGCTTCCGGTTGTAATAGAGGTCTCCGTTGCATAAATTAGCAGCGGTTCTGCTTATTCGCGCAGCACCACGTCGCATCATCACCACTCCAGCGTTACTTCCTTCGTATGGACAGATTCAATACTTCTGGCCAGTTTATCCCAGTTATATACCCCTTAAACCTCTAAAAAGGTATCATCGAAATAAGTGCTAGTTACTAATTACTAATTACTGATTAATATATATATATGATTGCTATCCGTCGTATCATCAAACAAAGCATCTACGTTGCACTTAGTCTTGGATTAATAGCTCTGGTGTTATTTATTGTCATCATCCCTTCTATGAATCTTTTCCGTCGTGACCCGGCGCCACCACCACCACCTCGAGAATCCATCATCATAGAAAGCGTAGATACTATTACTCATGATAGCACTATCGATCTCATCGCTCGTGTCCGTAACCCCAACCCGCGGGCTGGTGTTCCTGATTACACCCTCGTCTTCATCTTATTAGACGAAGATGGACAGGAGATCACCACCATTTCCCAACCCACCTATCTTCTCCCGGGCAGTTTGAAATACGTCGCCGTTCTTGATGTAGCTGTCACTCAACCCATCGATCGCGTTCGCGTCGAACAACCGAACGACCCAGTCTTTACTAACGTCAATTTGGATTCGGCTTCACCCTCTTTTAGTTCATTTTTACGCGAGCGGAACATCAAAGATATGGGTAATCAGCGGTATGAAATCCAGGTTGGCATGGTTACCAACGCCGGCAACTTTGGTTATCGCCACGTCGACATTGTTGGCATCGGCTTTGATGCCGCCAACCATGTCGTCGGGGTGGGCAAGACTTTTGCCGGTGAGCTTAAAGCCGGCGAACAGCGTGAATTCACTCTCCAATGGCCGTTGCCGTTTTCTGATACCGCTAAAGTCATCGTCTTGCCTGATACCAATATTTATAGCGAGGATAATATTCTACCTGTGACAGGCGACCCCGGTCGCCTCCGTGAGCAAGCGACTGTTGAACCGCAGCAGTAGCTCATCTCTACTATCCTTGTGCCGGTCGTCAACATTTATCAATGTATTATTTATTAAACACGAGCGACTTTCCTCTGGCTTTGGTGTTTTTTCACGCTTGTCAGCAGTAACCGTCTTTGATGTATATCAACCTTAAAAATTTCGATTGGATATTAACTGGATCAGCTGTGCTGCTATTTGCTATTGGACAGACTATGCTTTTTAGCACCACCTCGGACGTTACCTTTATGTCGTCACTGTTTATTAAACAGTTTATTTCTTTCTTCATTGCCTTGTCACTCTATATCTTTTTTTCCTTCTTCCCTTATCATTCCCTCCGCCGTTATGTTGTTGCCATCTACTTGCTTGGTCTATTCAGTCTACTTCTGGTGGGACAAATCGCCCCTGTGATCCGGGGTACCACTTCCCGTTTAACAATTTATGGCAGTCAAATACAGCCTTCAGAATTCATGAAGGTAGCCATCATTATTACACTCGCTGGGCTTTTTGCCCGCTTGTCAGTAACTCGGTTATCATTAGCAACTAGCGCGGTTATCGTCGGTGTATCGGTTGGTTTGATTGCTATCGAGCCTGATATTGGCATGGCCGCATTGATTTGTTTACTGTGGGGTACCCTCATTGTTTTTCTTGGTACCTCCTGGCGTACCGTCAGTTTAATCTTGCTGCTTGGCGTCGTGGTCTTTGTCGGTTCTTGGTTTTGGCTGTTTGCGGATTATCAAAAGGCCCGTCTCAGTACATTTATTGATCCCGACCGTGATCCGCTTGGCGCCGGATATAATATTAATCAATCCATCGTTGCTTTTGGTTCGGGCGGATTGTTCGGCCGGGGATTAGGCCATGGACCGCAATCGCAGCTTAAGTTCCTGCCAGAAAAACATACCGACTTCATTTTAGCTAGCGTCGGCGAAGAATTAGGTTTTGTCGGCATCTGTCTTATTACGGGGCTTTACGCCGTGTTGCTTTGGCGGATTGTTGATATTGTCCATATCACTAAAGATCCCTTCGGGCAATACTTGGCAGTATCAGTTTTTTTAACTTTATTAATAAGCTTTTTTATCAGTGCCGGCATGAACATGGGCCTTCTGCCTGTTACTGGCATCCCTTTGCCCTTAGTTAGCTATGGCGGATCGAATCTTGTCTCCACCATGATCCTCTTAGGTTTGGTGCAATCTGTTAAACATTATAGCCACTGGTTGCGTCAGCCTCCCCTTGAACTTACCGAAGTAACCTGAAAGAGAAGAACATAATATATGTTCACAATGGCTCAGCCTACACATTGACAATGCCTGCATAATAAGCTATCATTACACTATTATGGTATTCGATGAGAACATGCAACTGGTTACCCGATGCCCCTTCTGCAGCGCCGAATATGACCTGGACGGCGCCCAGGTCATTGGTGAGGAAAACGATGCCACCATGGTTTATATCACTTGTTCCGAATGTGAAAGCTCAATTGTCGCCATAGTAGCGATGTCCGGACTCGGTGTTGTCAGTCTCGGCCTAGTCACCGATATGACTGTCGAAGACACCAAGCGCTTCATGAACGAAAAACATGTAAGCAGCGATGAATTCCTGACTATCTATGAATTACTCAGCAACAACGAGCAAAACGCCATAAAGCAGTTGACCAAATCATCTAAATAGCTTACAAATTAAAGCAGTATTATAGGAACTAAGTTAGTTTCTATTTTATTATTATTCTAATATTATATTCAAAAGTCTCTTTAACTATCTCATCCATGACACGTAAAACATCTCATCTATTAGCCGCTCCACGAGCCCATGGTCATAATCAGGAAACCAGACGACAGGGGAGTATTCCCGCTGTGCTATATGGATATGGACTCAATAACATCAATATCCAGATTGATAGCCGAAAATTTTCTACAGTTTTTAATAATGCTGGCTACACGTCGTTGATTACCTTAACCGTACAAGACGAAGAACAAAACAAAGAGCACACAGTGTTAATCCGCGATCTGCAGATGCACCCGCTCAAAAGTACTGTCCTGCACGTCGATTTCTATCAACCGCGCTTAGACCAAGCTATCACCGCTAACGTACCGTTGAACTTTATTGGTGAAGCTCCTGCGGTGAAGGATCTTGGTGGCGTGCTTGTCCGTACATTAGATGAAGTTGAGTTGGAAGCTTTACCGACGGACTTGCCGCATGATATTTCTGTAGATATTACTGTCCTCACCAATTTTTCCAAATCCATTTATATTCACGATTTAGTTTTGCCGCCAAAAGTTAAACTGCACCATGAACCGGACGAGACTGTCGCCCTTGTCCAGCCACCGCGTACTGAAGCTGAGCTGGAAGAACTTGAGGGTGAAGTGAAAGAAGATGTCGAAAGCGTCGAGGGTGTCGAGGATAAAGTAGAAGAAACCGATGCCGGTGAAGGTGAAGCTGAGGCAACCGACAAGAATTCATCAAACAAAGACACCTCGTCTAAGTAAACAGTTGCGCCAACTGTCCCAGTTACTTTTCTTCGTGACAATTAGTTCATTGTCCTTTCTCAATATGGGGTACCTTAAATGCCAAAACTTAATCCAGCGCTGGTCTATGTGATACGGATTCCCGCTGCACTATTTAACTCAACTATCAGTGATGGAACCAAAGTCGCAATCCCTGCCCTTATAGTCAGTCAAATTAAGCCACTCCTGCTAGGCAGCGAAATTGAGCTAAGTACCACGCAAAGCTTAAACGAAATTACCCTTACCCTTGACTCCAAACATTAGAGCCAGGGTTTTTTATTATTTTGCCAGAATGAGTGAGCCCGCCGCAGATGGGCCACGAATTCTGTGCGAAATAATAACCCCGCACTAACTTGGCCGTCCTATGAGTAAAAGGCTTAAACAAACAATCAAAGCATATAAACACCAGCGCTATGCGTGGGCTGAATAAGCCCACCCCTCTGTGGGCGAAGCATAGCGCCATGAATAATTAGCCAAGTTTAGTGCTGGGGTAAATACAATCCCCAAAAATAAGCGTTCACACCTGTGACGGGGCGCCCATTTTGAGGGAAAAACGATCCGCCGAAGTCCGCCATATTGGCGGACGAAGGGAGATTCACCCCTTTTTCCTCACACACTGGACCAATTCCAGCCCATTAATTGTGAATACACTGATAACAAAGGCCCATCGCCACATGGCATATTCTTAAGGTCTTGCGTTCCAGGCGCCGCCTTTCAAATGATCCTCGAACGCTGAGTGGCAATCATCACACTAGTATCTGCGTCCCTCCATCATGATGGCACCGAGCATTTTCTCACGCGCTATTGTTTGTCAAAATCTTTCCCCCCACAGATTCGTAAATAAGAGGTATCTTCGTCTTAAGCAATTGATTCACTGTCTCAAGACCATCGGAACCGCCATCAAGAGCCACGCGTGGTTCAAATCGAAGTCCTATTTTTTCGTTCCCGCCCGTCTCAGATAACCTCAGCTCAACCGCTGGGACATAAGGTGGGTTACTGACAATCAAGTCAATTTTCTTGTCTCGGATCGGTTGCAATAAATCGCCTAGTATAAATTCAACCCTGTTTGCTACGTTGTACCTGACCGCATTTTGCTTAGCGACAGCCAGGGCCTCCTTTGATATATCTGTCGCAATAATTTTCCAATCCATCGCTAGCCCCGCCTTCTTCAGCCATTCATCGATTTCCAATCCCAATGTTATTGCTACGCACCCACTGCCTGTACCGATATCTGCTATTGTCCATCCTTCCACATTATATTTCTTAGTATTCTGTTCAATTTTTTTCCAGCAATATATTAGCGCTTCTTCCACTAACCTCTCTGTGCTGGGACGGGGGACTAGCACATCCTTATTAACCAAGAACGGACGGCCATAAAACTCCCACTCCCCTAAAATATATGCTAGTGGCTGGCCGGTTTTTCGTTCCGCTACCAGCTCCTCCAGTAATATTTGCTGCCGTTTAGAGAGATGTTCGTTATCATGCGTATATAGCCAACTTGTCTGTGTTTGACCGAGTACATGTAGCAATAACCACTGAGCATCCAATTGCTGATCATCCAAATATTTAAACTGGCGCATCGTTTCCGTCAGTGCTTGTTTTATAGTCATCACTAAAAAATCCTAATTCTCAAGTTGATATATCTCAGTCCCCATTCACATCTAGTAAGCTGTTTGAAAATTGGTTATAAAATTATTTGAAAATTGAGTCTGGTAAATTGAAACTTATTTCTTTGTTTTTAACATTGGTCATTTAGATTTTGTCATTGATTTGACATTTGGTTTTTTGTCATTTGAATTTAATTCTTCATCTTTCTCATCTCTTCCCTTGTCTCCTGGAATATCTTTTCCCATCCCCCATCCATGACCACCTCGATATTACTCCAATTATGCTTGATCCGATGATCGGTAATCCTGTCCTGGGGGTAATTATACGTGCGGATTTTCTCTGATCGATCGCCCGTTCCGACTTGCTGCTTTCGCTCACGGGCTTCCCGACTGCTGCGTTTTTCCTCCTCGGCTTCGAGCAAGCGTGCTCGCAACACACTCATTGCCTTGGCTTTATTTTTATGTTGACTGCGTTCATCCTGCACCGCGACCACTGTATTGGTCGGTAAGTGGGTTATTCGCACTGCCGAGCTGGTCTTGTTGACATGTTGCCCTCCGGCACCGGAAGCACGGTAAGTATCAATGCGCAAATCTTCCGGCTTGATCTCGAGATCTATTTCCTGCGCTTGCGGTAACACCGCCACGGTGACGGTCGAAGTGTGAATTCTGCCCTGCTTCTCCGTTGCGGGGATTCGTTGCACACGATGCACGCCCCTCTCATATTTCAATGTGCCAAACACATTCTCTCCATTGCACTCGGCAATCGCTTCTTTGTAGCCTCCCTGCTCGTTGATAGATTTGTCTACTAGATGCATCTTCCAGCCCTTTTGTTCTGCGTATCTGGCGTATGATCGCATCAGCTCGGCCGCAAACAAACCCGCTTCATCTCCTCCGGCACCGGCTCTAATTTCTAAAATTACGTCACGCATATCACGCGGATCTCTGGCGATCAATACATCTTCTATCTGTTGTTTGACCTGCTTTTGCTTATCTTTCAATGTTGTTGCGTCATCCTCCGCCATTTTCTTCATTTCCATGTCCTTTTCCGTTTCTACTAATTGATCTGTTTCCGTGATCTCTGTCTCGATGTTTTTTAACTCCTGTCCCAGTCTTAACAGTTCCTCCTTCTGTTTATGCGTCGCCGTCAATTCTTTCATTTTAACTGGATCCAGGCTAATCCGAGGATTGGCCATCTCTTCCAGCAGACCATTAATTTCCTCCTGCAGTTGTTCGATTGTCGGCATGGCCATATAAAACAGCTCCTCAGTCTATTAAAAAATTTAGCTTCCGTCTCTATTCCTTTAGTTTAACGCATCAACCGCAGTTGAGTTAGCCCAGCTGTATTCGTTTAGTATCCCGATCTTTCTTTTTAGCGTTTTCTGCCTTTTTCCGTTTGACTCTCACTTTTTTAATTTTAACTTCCAGCTTCTCCGCTTCCTCAGCCCTTACCAGTCGTTTCTTGAACTGATCTACTCGCCCGGCCACATCCAATAATTTCTGTTTGCCGGTATAATAAGGATGGCAGTTTGAACAAACTTCAACTTCCATCGTTTTTTCTGTTGAACCAACTTGCCAGCTACCGCCACAAGCGCACGTCACGGTTGCTTTCTGTTGATATTCCGGGTGAATCTTTTTCTTCATACAATATATTAGACAAATGGTTAAGTTCGATGATTATAGACAAAAAGATTGATTTTTTCAAGTAACTTCTATATTATTTGCTTCATTATGCCTACAACTAAGATAATAGCCAAAATAAAGACGCCAAAGCCCCTCCTGGCCATTCCTAGCCTGGTCGACATGCTAGAGGCCGGTGTTCACTTCGGCCACGAGCGCAGTAAGAAAAATCCAAAAATGGACGGGAACATCTTCATGCTGCGTAATCGTATGGCCATTATTGACCTAGAAAAAACGCAATTAGCTCTCGTTAAAGCCTGTGATTTTATCTACCAAACCGCCTCCATAGCCGGTCGGGAAATCCTTTTCGTCGGTACCAAACGACAAACTAGAGAGATTATTAAGAAATACGCCGAAGCTACGAATATGCCCTATGTTACTCAGCGCTGGCTAGGTGGTATGTTGACCAACTTCTCCACGGTCCTAAAAAGCATTGAGAAACTGGAGGAATTTAAGAGCATGACGATGACCGAATCCACGATGGATAAAATGACCAAGAAAGAACGATCTGTGCACATGAAATCAATTGAACGGTTAGAAAGAGTCTTGGAAGGAACTAAAAACCTGAAAAAGCCGCCCGCCGCTCTCATCGTTGTTGGGTCCTATGACGAAAAACTAGCCGTCCGAGAAGCCGCTCGAGTGGGCATTCCCGTTGTTGGTATCACTGACACTAATGCTGACCCATCCCTGGTCGCCTACCCGATACCGGCTAATGACGACGCTATCCGAGCCATTGATCTTATTGTTAACACTCTCGCTGGCGCGATTCTAAAAGCACATGGTAAGCCCACCTCAGTCCTTACTAAATTACTAGTGACCAAGGTTAAGCCAGCCGAACCTACAGGGGTCATCACAGAGGTCCCGACTGACCTCCCAGCGGACGATGCCGCTCCAAGCGAGGAAAAATAAATTCTTAAAAAAATCTCTCTACCAAATTAAGCTATTTCACCAATATGGCAACAATGGAATTAATTAAAGACCTACGTGCCCGCACCGGCTGTGGCGTCCTTGATTGTAAAGAAGCGCTGCAGGAAGCAGGGGACAACATTGAGAAGGCTATCGTCATTTTGCGCAAAAAAGGCAAAGCTCAAGTGGCCAAAAAGACTGGCCGCGATACCCGCGAAGGTGTTGTTGTCTCTTATATTCACAGTAATAACAAGCTAGGTGTCATCGTCACAGTCCTTTGCGAAACAGACTTCGTCGCTCATAATGCCAAGTTCCAAGCTTTGGCACATAACATAGCTATGCATATTGCGGCTGCTGACCCTCTGGCTGTGGGTCCTGACGATATTGACGAAAAACTGCTTAACGCAGAGCAGCAACTAGCGCAAGAGCAAGCTGCTGAATCGGGCAAGTCAGCCGATATCCAAGCTAAGATGGTTGCCGGTAAACTTAACAAGTTCAAAGCAGAACGGGCTTTGTTAAAGCAACCATTTGTTAAAGATCCCACTAAAACTATTGAAGATCTCATCAACGAGACAGTCCAAGAAATCGGTGAAAACATTACGGTCAGCGAATTCACTCGACACATTATCTAGCTTTAGAAAAAAATAATCTACCATTGCTACCCCCGGATAGAAAAGGGGTATAAGATGTTAATAAGTCGGGCTCATTAGTCTTGGCTTAAAGAATACGTCTTGCTATGATATCAAAGATTAATTATTGGGATGCTATATAACGTCCTACCGCCACTCATTTTTTTCATGTCACTAGGGGGCATAATAATTGTCATATCTAGAATTGTTCTGCGGCTCCGTCAACAGCAACTAACTACTAACTTGCAATCACATGTCACCCGCGTTTCACGCACCAGGCTCAACAAAGTACAAGACTTAGCTGGACTGTTGGCACCGAACCATATTAGTGTTCACAGCTTTAAAAATCGCCTTTCCTTCCTCGTGCACAATATTAAAAATACTTGGCACAAAACATGGCAAGATATCACTGAATGGCAAGCCAATAAAGCCAAAGCAAAAACCTTGGTAAAAAAACAGCCACTCGCCTCAAGTGCTCCTACTGCAAGTGCCAAGTCAAGCTCTGGCCCCGCAGCCATCACTCCACCGAATTCATTCGTCCGAAATAAATTGGCGTCCATAGTCACTCGAGTTAAACAAGTACGCTTACCCAACACAGCCAAGTTTACACACCAGGCTGCCGCTATATTTAAGACAACCAAAGACAAGTTAATGTCCCTGACCGTGCACCCAAGTGTCCAAACTTCATCAAAATCAGTCAACAATCATCAAAACCTTGAAGAAATACTCGCTGATCCGATAGACAACGCATCCGCTCCAGACAAGACGAAACAAAGTCCCGTTCTTCGCATTGTTAATACCGATGAACAAAACACACCTAAGCCAGCGCCATCTCCTGTTATGACCAAAATGGGTCAATCAGTCAAAGCCAGCAGCCTCAGTCAGCTATTTAAAAAAGAATTAAAGAAGTCTCCGCTTCAGGAGGCAGCCGAGGCACTAGAGCAGCTGCAAACGAAGCGGGCGGAAGATTTATTAGTGCCGTACATCGTCAAGCATCCCAAGGATACTGATGCTTATATGATGCTGGGTAGAGCCGCGATTAGCCGGCACGCCTGGAGTGAAGCGACCGAAATATTTGAGCAGGTTATTAAGTTAAAGCCAGAGACGGAAGGTTGCTATGCTGCCCTTGGGCAAGCTGCTCTGGAAGCTGGCAATCTGACCAAAGCTATCGAAACACTGCAGCGCGCTCATGACCAAAATCCCCAAAACGTTTTCGTCATTACATGCCTTTTGCAGATCGCGCGTCGCATGGACAATCGACCTATGCAACAATCGCTTAACCTCGAGCTACAACAGTTGGAAAAATTACCAATCCCAAACTCCCAGTCAGTAAACTCGCCCCAATAACAATCCACGTACTAAGTTGAGCGCCAGTTTGTGCTGTCAGCGGGACCGCCAAGATGTCATCATTCTTAACTAGATTATCATTTTCTGTTTTCACGTCTATCGCTGCTTCCTCAGTAATAATTCCTTCAATCTGTGGCTCAGGGGCTAAAACATCGGCGTTGTTTACGTCGTTCTTTTTCTCACTAACTAGGATTTCTGGTGTAGCGCTCTCCGATACAACCGGTAAGGCGGCTGCTTCTTTGACTTCCACTGGCTCCGGTAAAGCTACTCGCAAATTATTGCGTAGTCCAATACGCTCGCTTTCATTCCCGGTGTAATAAACGCCTACACCAAGTAAAATCGATACTATCGCGAGCGCCACTAAAGAAAACTTCATCTCAAACATAATAGACAAATATATTGTTCATATGATATGTACTCTTAGCCGGTATACTTGTCAACCATGTTTCATCGTGACCAGGGCAAGGAAATATTAGGATATGACGTATCTAAAATAGAGTATAAACAACAGTCATGCGCCCGTATTAAAAGCGGACACCCTGTCCTTTGTTCACCCAGCCTAACCGTATTGTGTCGAATCTAAAGCATCACCCGCCCAGCAAATCCGCAAAAAACGCACCCGCGAAATTTACCTTCATTAACAAATAAAGTACTATTATTTTAAAAGGAAACATCGCTTACTACACAACATTTGTCTAAGTCTACCTGTTTAATGCCGGGGCTCATATTAGTAAATAGAAACTGCTAATACGAGCCAATAACACCAAAACCTTAAACTGTCCTTTGCCAAGGAGTAAACCATGGTTATGCACGCCAGTCCCGAAAATGAAGTTATCACTTGGGAGCAAATACCGCATCGAGCAATTTTTCAGCACAAGGGAGATTTATGGGTTAAACTATCGGAGAGATACATCAGTCGCGTTATCCAGACCGATGATGCCTGGCTTATAGCTAGTAAGACGGCGATCGAATACGAACCATCCTGGATATTTAAAGCTACTGCCGATACACCATACCGTATTAAACCCAATTGTAACGCCACTCTGCTCCGATCGCGCGCCAGCCCTTTCCTCTTCTGGCTGATCGTTGGTAGTTTATCTAGTATTTTAAGCCTTCTTCTCCTTCTCCGATCGCTCCGTTAATTAACCACGCCAAGACCACCACCCACCATGCCATCATTTAGATGGTATTTTTTCTTTATCAACTGACAACAGACCAATTAATAAAAAACCGCCTAATTTTAGGGAAATTCAGGCGGAAATAACATAGCTGGCAAAAAGAACGTGAGCTATGACGAGAAAACAGGCGTTAAAGGGCTTTGGCTGTCAGTAAACCCATACTTACAAGACTAACAATGGCATCCCACTGGTCCCGCATTACAAAACCAGCTTCATCCCGATAGGCGTGCAATAACCCTGAGAAAGCATCATTCAATGTTCTGCCCACTCCAGCACGAACGTGGAATTGCGCGTTCCAAGGCAAGCACTCTTTTGCATTTACACTGGAGCATCTTCTGGATAAATATTCAACGAAAATATGAGATGTCCGACAGCATCGATTCCCGATTATCGCGCCATCTCGCCAGTTTCCCAAAATCCTTACGCTCGGCTCCTTCTCTTCTGGCTGTATAGCTATGACTTCATCAATAAAACCAGCAAAACGTTTCTCGGCCGGCTCCACGATCAATTTTGATGCAGCTTACATTTCTGGGAAACAATACACCGCCACCTGGCAATAATTTACTTTTATACCAATCCCACTTGATTGCAACTATAATCAGCCGCGGTGTCAGCCGCGGGTGGCGCCACCCGGGGCCCCCGACAGCGCGGACATTTACGAGCACTGGCTGGGTGCAGGCGAGCGACAGAACCCGCGGCATGCTACAAGGTATCAAGTACGTTTGGTATAACTTTGTCTCTTTAGATAAATAACTCAACCGAGCCACTAATTATTGCACCAAACCAAGGCGCTGAAATCGAGTGCTTCACGTGCGTTTACCTGACATGCCGTCGGCGTTTCAGTTCGGCCACTTTTAACCGCGCTAAATTAAGTTCAATTAAAGCAGTCACATCAGCCAGGCTGACTTGATCGGCCGCGGTAGCACGCAGCTCTTGCGCTTTAGCCAAAGCCTCCTTAGCTTTAAGTTCATTGATATTTTCAGCGTGTTCAGCCGAATCAGTTAAAGCCCGGACACGATGGCCGCTAATTTCGGCCACACCGCCGGCACTAGCAAGATCTTCCAACTGTTCGTCTGAATCCTCGGCATGACGGCGTATCGAAATTACCCCTGGGCTAATAATTGTGATGAGCGGTCGGTGATTGGGAAGCACAGCGATCTGCCCTAGGGGAGTTGGTATCATAACTTCATAAGCCTGGCCAGAAAATTGCGGGCCATCGGGTGTGATCAATTCAAAAGTTAGCTCTTGATTCATGCTATCACTTGATCAATACTGCCTTTCATATAAAAAGCGTTTTCCGGTTTATCATCATGCCAACCCTCGATAATTTCCTTGAAGCCACGGATAGTCTCTTGACGAGAAACATAAACACCGGGCAGACCGGAGAAGACCTCGGCCACATGGAAAGGCTGGGAAAGGAAACGTTGCAGACGGCGTGCACGCGAGACGATTAGTTTATCTTCATCGGCCAGTTCCTCCATACCAAGAATCGCAATAATGTCCTGCAGATCGCGGTAACGCTGCAGGAGACGCTGAACTTCGCGTGCGACTCGATAATGTTCTTCTCCTACTATCTCGGATGAAAGAATTGTCGAAGCAGAATCAAGCGGATCAACGGCGGGATAAATGCCTAGTTCGGCGAGCGAGCGGGCTAAGACAATGGTCGAGTCAATATGAGAGAAAGTGGTGGCCGGAGCCGGGTCGGTATTATCGTCAGCCGGGACATAAACTGCCTGAACAGAGGTGACCGAACCTTGTTGGGTGGAAGTAATGCGTTCTTGGAGAGCGCCCATTTCCTGGGCGAGATTTGGTTGATAACCGACAGCCGAGGGCAAACGCCCTAAAAGAGCGGAAACTTCTGCTCCTGCCTGCGTAAAACGAAAAATGTTATCGATGAAGAGCAATACGTCTTGACCGGCGTCACGGAAATGTTCGGCGATGGTGAGTCCGGATAAACCGACGCGTTGACGAGCGCCAGGGGGTTCATTCATCTGACCAAAGACCAGAGCAGTTTTGGCTAAGACCCCAGACGCCTTCATTTCATGGTAGAGATCATTGCCTTCACGAGTCCGCTCCCCCACGCCGGCAAATACCGAAATACCGCTATGTTCCGAAGCGATATTATGAATTAATTCAGTGATCAGGACGGTTTTGCCGACTCCGGCACCGCCGAATAATCCCACTTTGCCACCCTTCGTGATTGGGGCGATTAAATCAATGACCTTGATGCCGGTTTCAAAGACTTCCACTACAGTATTTTGCGCGGCGAAGGAGGGAGCGGGCCGATGGATGGGAGAGTATTCTTTGAATTGTCCGCCCTGTCCATCAATGGGCTGGCCGATGACATTAAACATACGACCCAGGGTACGTTTGCCGACCGGTACAGAAATGCAGTGGCCGGTATCAGTCACAGTTTGCCCGCGCCGTAAGCCTTCGGTCGCACCCATGGCAACGGCTTTAACGGTATGAGTGGAAAGATGTTGAACGACTTCAAGTACTAGCTCGCGATCGGCTAAGTTGACGGTTAAGGCATTGTAAATAGCGGGTGGCTGGCCATCAAACCTCACATCAATCACCACACCAACGATTTGTTGAATTGTTCCGGTACGATCATCCATAGCTAAGTAAAAAATATAAATGTTAAAAATTAGCGAACGGCCTCAACGCCAGCAGAGATCTCCGCTAACTCTTGAGTAATCGCGCTTTGCCGAGCGCCATTATATGTTAATTCTAAAGCTTCCTGCAAATCCGCGGCGTTATCGGAGGCATTCTTCATTGCGACCATGCGCAGGGATTGTTCTGACGCGGCGGCTTCGAGACTGGTTTGATGCAGTTCAATATTGATGAGTCGCGGTACTAGGTAAGCCAACAGTTCAACGGGGCCAGGTTCAAATAAAGCATCCCGCAGGGAAGTACTGATCAGAGCGGGATCGGGAAAAACTTGCTCGGGCTGCACTGGCAAAAGCGGCCTGACTGTTGCGACCTGTTTAAAACTAGAAATGAAATCAGTGAAAATAACGGATACGGCGTCAACCTTTTTAGTAGTGAATTCCTCAATGATGGTTTGAGCAATCGGTTGAACGGTGACAGCCGTTGGTTCATCTGGCCAGTCAGTGTAAGCGCCGATAACCTCTATGGATCCAGACTGCTCTAGTTTGACGCAGAAACTGGCGCCTTTACGGCCAATCACAATGACGCGGGGAATAGCTTTATCAGATGCGGCCGCTTTAACCTCTGACAAAACGAAGCGATTAAGATTGCTATTGTAAGCGCCAGCCAATCCTCGATCGCTGCTAAAGACAACAAGGAGACGGCGTTTAAGACTACGCTGGTCGAATAAAGGATGAGCCGAGGGGTCAGTTAGCAAGAAAAGTTGAGCGAGGATTTCTCGCGAACTTATGGCATAAGAGCGTGAACGGAGGGCAGCTTGTTGGGCACGACGCATCTTGCTAGCCGCCACCCGTTCCATCGCTTTGGTAATCTGTTGAATTTTGCCGACTGATTTGATCCGGCGTTTAATTTTATGAATTTTTGCCATGGGATTTGCTAGTTGCGGGTAGGGGAGATTCGACCAGACTTTGCATGGCATTTTTGGCAGTCTGCAGAAGAGCCGCCTTATCATCAGCTGTGAGTTCGCCAGTTTGTCCAAGACGAGAGATGACGTCAGGTAAATCCTGACGGACGGCCAAGAGAATCTTGCTTTCCGCTGTTTTGACTTGATCAACTTCAATCGCATCATAGATGCCGGACGTAGCGGCGAGGAGTGTTATTACTTGCTCAGCCAGCGAGTATGGTTGGTACTGCCCTTGTTTAAGAACTTCAGTCAGACGTTTGCCGCGAGCTAGCCGTTGTTTGGTTGCGGGATCTAGATCGGTCGAAAACTGCGCAAAGGCAGCGAGCTCCCGATACTGAGCAAGTTCAAGACGAAGGGAAGGAGCGACGGCTTTCATCGCTTTGTTTTGTGCGGCTCCACCGACCCGAGAAACGGATAAACCAACGTTGACCGCGGGCCGAATACCTTGATAGAAAAGATCTGATTCTAAATAAATCTGCCCGTCCGTAATGGAGATGACATTTGTTGGAATATAAGCTGAAACATCATTACCCTGGGTTTCAATAATGGGCAACGCCGTGAGGGAACCGCCGCCATGTTCCGGGGATAATTTGGCAGCGCGTTCCAGCAAACGTGAATGCAAATAAAAAACATCTCCCGGATAAGCTTCACGACCAGGCGGTCGGCGTAAGAGAAGCGAAATTTGCCGGTACGCCCAAGCATGTTTGGAGAGATCGTCATACACCACGAGCGCGTCCTGACCGACGTCGCGGAAATATTCACCCATGGCGGTGCCAGCATAGGGGGCAATGTATTGCAGAGCGGCCGGATCAGAGGCGGACGTAGCCACGATAATAGTTTTAGCCATCGCGTCTTCCCGGCGCAAGCGGTCAACGAGGCGCGCAACGGTGCTCATCTTTTGGCCAATCGCGACATAAATACAAATGACGCCGCTCTCTGCACGGTGTTGGTTAATAATAGTATCGATCGCGATCGCGGTCTTACCTGTTTGCCGATCGCCAATAATGAGTTCCCGCTGACCGCGCCCAATTGGAATCATCGCATCAATGGCTTTAAGACCAGTCAAGAGGGGTTGATTAACGGACTGGCGAGTAATAACACCTGGGGCAATCTTTTCAACCTGTCCCTGTTGGGCGGTTATTATTTTTCCTAAACCGTCTAAAGGTCGACCCAGCGGATCAACCACGCGACCAAGCAGTTCAGGACCAACGGGGACTGATAAAACCTGGTGCGTTAGAGTGACTTTAGCGCCAGCTTTGACGTTGCGCTCGTCACCCAGCAGGACGGCGCCAATCTGGTCTTCTTCTAAATTAAGAGCGAAGGCCGGAACAGGATTGCGACTGTCGTCAGAAGCGATGGCGACCATTTCGTTGTAACCACAGTCATATAAACCAGTCAGCCAAGCGATGCCATCACCCACCCGCAAGACTGTTCCGACGTCAGTCATTTCAACCGGGCGCTTAACGTCGGCGATCGCCGCCCGCAGTTCACTTGATAATTGATCTAAAGAGAGTTCATTCATACGGCGGTAATTTGTTTAATAAGTCCGGTAATAGATAAATCTAATTCATAACCTGGAGTTCTAATCAGGCAGCCACCAAGCAAAGCCGGATCAGTGGTGACTTTCAGTTGAATAGAAGATGCTTCCGTGGCAGTAGTTAACAGTCGCTTGATTTGTTTCGTACTATCAGCCGTCAGAGGCCGAGCCAAGACTACTTCCGCTAACAACGTGTGACGCATGGATAGCAAGTGGCGAGCGATTTCGCCGACCACGTTATTAACATCTACCGTTCGATGATTAGCAACTAATTCTCGAGCCAGTGCTTGAATAAGCGACGGTAAGGGATATTTATCGTGCAGATGGACGAAGGCGCGAGCCAAGTCGCTGCGGGAATAACGAATCATCATCGTTGATCTTTTATCGCCTGCTCTGCTGCCACCACGGCCTTCATAATTATGCTTTCATCTTGGGCAGCATCTAGCCTAGTAGCGACAACGCGTTCCGTGGCCAGGGCGACGAGTTGCAACACTTCTTGTTTCAGATCACCTTTGACCTGTTCAACTTGCCGGGAGATACGCGCTTCAGCTTGCTTAAATAAACGGTCAGCTGTCTCTTGGCCGATGGTTTGAGCGTGTTGGCGAATTTCAGCTGCGCTTTTTTCGCCGCGACTGATAATGAATTCAGCCTGCTGGCGCGCGTCGGCCATGACAGAGCGTTCAGTACTTTCTAGCTCCGCTTTCGCTTGTTCAATGTCCCGGGCAGACTTAAGACTGTTGGCAATCGTCTGCCGTCGTTCTTCCAAAACCTTTAGCAACGGCCGATAGGCAAAGCGAGATAAAATCGCTAATAATAGACCGAAATTGATGATTTGAAAAATGAGCCCTTTACCATCAATACCGAGTGCGGCAAGGCCAGTGGATGATTCTTCAGCGGCAACAGCAGCAACCAAGAACATATCAATAAATCAAATCGGCTTAAACGAATTTAATGACGAGAGCCACCACCAAGGAATAGATCGCGATCGCTTCCGCGAAGGCGACGACTAGAATGAGAATGGTTTGCAGCTTGCCGGCCGCTTCCGGGTTGCGACCAATTGCTTCCATTGCCGCTCGCCCCATCCAACCAATGGCGATAGCTGGAAAAATACCGCCAATAGCGATAGTAACGCTCGGCATGATATCTTTGATGATCTCTGGATCAAGAGCCATAATATGTACTTTTAATAATAGATTAATGATTAATTAATAAGTTAGTTAACCAGTGAAGCGGAGGCCGGCGCGGAGTGAACATCCACAGTGTGCTCGCCGTGACTGGCGCTGGCTATTTCTAAAAATACAAGAGTTAGGGTGGTAAAGACAAGAGCTTGGATAAAGCCAACGAATAATTCTAAAAAGAAAAATGGCAAGGGAGCAACTAACGGAACTAAAAAACTAATGACGACCAAGAGAACTTCACCGGCAAAGATATTACCAAAGAGCCGAAAGGAGAAGGACAGTACCTTAGAGAATTCCGCGATAAATTCGAGTAATCCAACAAAAAGCAAAATGGGATTAAGGCTGAAATACTTGCCGAGATGAGTGAGCAAACCAAGATGACGGATGGCATAGATTTGCGTTAGTATGACGGAAATGATAGCTAGAGCGAAGGTTGTGTTAAGGTCGGCCGTGGCGCCACGAAGCAGCGGCATAGTGCCGTGCGGGGTGTTGATAACGATCGTACCGACACCTGGCAGCAGCCCTAACCAATTGTTGACGATGATAAAAAGAAACAGAGTGGCAAGAAACGGAAAATAAGTAAGGGCTCGCTGGTGATGATTAGTCACCCGTTCAATCATAGCTAATAAGGCTTCACCGCCAGCATCCAGAATGTTCACGGCTAGACCTTTTGGTTGGAGCGCGACGCGGCGGGTGACTAAGAGAGTTAAAGTAACAATGAAGACAGAAGCAACAACACTCGCGAGCATGGAATTGGTTATGACAAAGGAACCTATATTAATAACCGGCTCGGCCGCTAGACTGATGTGAAGAGCACTCATGGAGAAAAGTTAGGCGCCGTAAATAAATAACTTGGCCAGATCTCGTTCAATCTGCGCCAAGATACGGCTTTTTCGATTGAGCGAAATACGAAGCGTAGTTGAACTACGTTGAGTGTTTCGCGATTGAGAAAAAGCTGTAGATTGGTGCATAGTGGGCGAGAGATGGTAAAGTTATTTTTTTACGGTGACTATATTAATTTAATCGCTTTATTTTCCGAGCAATCGCGATGATAGAAACTGAAAACGAGACTAGTAAACCGATGATAATAAAAAGAGGAGTAGTGCCCGCCCAGCGATCAAGGCGAATGCCGATTAATATTAAGACCAGGAGCGGAATGACAATCAACAAGGCCAGTTCGCCAGCCAAAGACCAGACTTGAAGCAACGGAGCCGCAGGCTTATCTTCTTGAGAATTAGCTAACGTCATATACTTGTAATTATAAAGATACTTAACCTACCAACAAAAAAACAGTCCGTGTGGAGTGGAAATGACTATATTTCTGATATCGTAGTCGCGAAGCTAATCGATGTCAATAATTAGCACTATTGACTGGGTGGCAGATCTGTATTAAAGCGAGCCTTCGCGGCCTAAGTCCTGCGGCTTCCGACGGAGGCGCAATCCCGCACTGACCGGCCAGTCTTTGGTGTTGACGGATTTCCATCACCTAATTATACTGCGTGAGTTGTCAGGTGTGACAACCTTCAGGACTAACCCTAACCAACGTAAGGATTTAAATGTATGGCGGGACATGAAGTAAAAACCGTTGTTGTCTTCTGTTCAGACTTTCGTCAGAACCAGCAGGTTATTGCTCATTGTAAGGAAGCATATGGAGAATTCGATACCCTTTCTTTTCCAGGTGCCTGCTTACCCTTTTTAGCCGAAGAATCAAGCCAGGTAACCGGCCAGTGGCTCACCACTCTGCGTCAATTGCACGGTAATGAAAAGGTTGTAGTAATCGATCACCTTGACTGCGGCGCATACAAAGTAACCTACGCTGATGAACTTGCCGGTGCGCCTGTCCAACATGAAGACCATCTTCACCGAAAAAACTTCGTCGCTCTTCAGAAAAAATTCAACGAAGACCCAACTCTGCGCCTCCTGAAGCTAGAATTTGCTCTTTACAACATCCCGGATCAACGCCTAGAAGTGATTAAACTCTAGTACTTGATTCAGACCAAACACCCTTCGCCCAACCGCCATCAGCGGTTTTTTTCTGCTTATGCAATTAATAAACCCATCCTCAACTTTTCAGGCGTCCAACGGATAATGGGATAATGGGGTCAGCACCAATATATTTTATTTCCAAAAGGTAAGAGAGAATTGCCTTACCGTCCATAGCTTCAGCGACGGATAGGAACCAAACCAAGTCTCAAAAGAGAGCGCTTTGCTATGGGTTTTGATCATTCTCTAGCGAGAGCGGAAGCAGCCTGAAAGTAAAATCAGGCACTTATCATTTTCGCCAGAAAAAGTTTGGAACTGTGTATATTCGTCAAAAAAATCCCCGGTCGGCACGAAGCCTGTCGGGGTAAGGGAGGCTACAGTAGGGATCAGGGAAAGAATGCTTCCCTTCCCTCATAGCAAGTCTGCCGGATTACAACCCTTTTCTCTCCTACTGGCCACCGCAAAAGCCATAAAATATCGTTGTAGCTGTTGGGCGGAATACATATTTATTTCATCTGCCAGAATCTCTTTACAAACCTCGTCGCGCATTCGTGCTATTTCCCGGCGGCGTGGACCGGCCCATCTCGGATCGGATAACGACAAGTCAATTTGCTCCAAAGCTCTTGCTAGGGCGCCCTCAAGCATTTTTTGATTATCTTTTCTTTTCCAGTGCAATGCTCTCTCGTAATCACTGCCAATATTACCGAGCTGTTCAGCTAAAGTCATGTTATGCCAGTTGTCGTACATATCAGCCTAATCTGCAATCAACTTTGTTACTACAGCTGCAATGATTTCTCGAATCTTTTTATCTTCAACATTACGTGACAGATTGTTTTGCTTTGGGCGAATATTAATCATTGAATCGTATTCAATCATATCCGGCCCGTCTAACTCGTGATAGATATTTATTCCCCACAAATTTTCCTGTTTAGACCCTTGGTCTAGCAGCCAAGCTTCTTCATCCGCATGCAGGTCGCCGCCAAGTACCATTAACTCCTTTTCAATATCCACCACCGCTTTAACCATGTCACCAAAACCCTGCTTTGCAATTTGCTTTAATTTATTTCGGCTGATTGGCTGATCTACCAATCTTATATCTGTCATAGTCGAAAAAGTTTAAAACTTTCTAGAACAAGCTTATCACAGAAACTCAGCAATTTGCAGGGATTTATTCATCAAGTTATTGCCTTTTACTTAACCTTTTGCTTGTGTGCGATCGTGCGCAGGACGTGCGGGCCTGGTCCCCGCCAAGCATTAGCGCAAGGCAGAGCAGCATGTCCGAAGCCGAGCGTCCACTCGTCGCTGGGCGAGACGACGCGTGTCGCATAAAACAATAGGCGAGAGATTGTCCAAAAGGTCAGAGACAATTACCTGCCCGCCGTATTGGCGGGTAACCCTTCGTCAAACTCAAGGCAAACCAAATCAAGGGCGAAATTGAGCGCTTTGCGAGCATTTACGAACACTCTCAAAACCCATTTACTGCGGCATTAAAATCGGTTCTCTCTCAATGCCACTACAAATCATACCTTTTTCCGTAATGTTTCCGATTGTGCCCTTAGGACAATCACACTCCCTATCAGCGAACAGCGTAAACTCGGAATAATAAACTCCAATATCGCATTGCTTTGGCATGCATTTTTTGTCGATGCAAACAGCAAGTTTCGGAACAGGTTCACAGCTATATTTTACTAAGAAGTTTGAAGGGTGAAGCAAGTTAGAAATGCTAACCCAGGATTGTATCTTCTGCCCCCGGTTGCGGTTGACATAATTTCCGCACCCAAACGCGACACCATAATTAAAATTGACACAATCTTGATCTGCTTCGCAATAATTAGCGTCCGCCATCTGATCTTGAATCCGCGATGGAAGTGTAACGAACCACAATAACACTAGCACGCAAATTATAATAACGACGCAAGAATAAATAACAAACTTAGTCTTCACACAGCAATCTTAGCACAACCTCATCACAAAAAATAGCCGTTCAATTCTCGGTTTGTTTTACTAACTTTGGAAGTCACATTATGAAATGCCACAAATATAGTGACGGGCCCTGTCGGCGCTGCACCCCCACCCGACGGCTTCGGCCTGCCAGGCGGGCAGCCTGCAGCCGTCCATAGCTCCAGCGACGGATGGGAACCAAATCAAGGCCGAAACATAGCACTTTGCTATGGTTTTTGATCGTTCTCTAGCGAGAGCGGAAGCAGCTTGAAAGTAAAATTAGGCTCTTATCATTTCCGCCAAATAAAAGTTTGGGACCGTTAAAAAAAGAGCGTGTCCACAATGAGACGCGCTCTCGCAATTTCAGATTCAACGAACACCCAGTGCGGCGCCGGCGTATTCGAGTGCTTTCGGAACAATGATGACTCTCTTATCATCGCCACGCTTCTCGATGTGGCCACCCACCCATGCCCTGACATCATGGCAGGCTGCCAGTTCAATCACGGTTTGAGCTTGATCCGGTCGCACATAAATGGCAAAACCAGCGCCCATATTGAGATTGCCATAGGCTTCTTCATCGCTGACTGGGCCATGTTCTTGAACGAACCCGAACAGTGCTTGTGGTTCACCGGGATTATCAATGACGTAGACGAACGGCTCGACAACCCGCATGAGCTTGCGCCAACCGTGACCAGTAATGTTGACGGTATAGTGCATCTCCACGTTGTGGGAGAGACACGCTTCAATCACTTTGACGTAAATCGTTGTGGGCTGAACCAGCGCAGCACCATACGTTTGTCCGTCAGCAAGCGGTGTCAGATAGCCTTGTGGCAGCTTGTCAGCGATCCGGCGAGCCATCGTGAGGCCATTGGCATGGATGCCAGAGCTAGCCAGTAGCACAATAGCGTCGCCATCCTGGATCCGTGGCACGATCAGCTTTTCTTTGGGCTTGATGAGGCCGATTGCCGAGCCACTCAACACCACCGTTTCCGGAGTGATCATGTCTTTGAGTGTTGGTGTCTCACCACCTGCCCAAGTGCAGCGCGCCAGATCGCAGCCTTCTTTCCAGCCGTAAATAAGATCGCGCACTCGCTGCTCATCCTTGAACCAGTCTCCATGTCCGGCCGCTAAGTGCATCGCCAATGAAATGGGCAATGCGCCGAGCGTGATCATGTCGTTGACGATCATGGCGATCGTATCGCGAGCCACATAATGGTAGTAGGAACGGCCAGTGAGCTTGTACATAGCGTCAGCCACCAAGTTCTTAGTGCCGAGACCTTCTTCGACGTGAGCCAAGTAGCAATCAGGCATCTCTATAAGATAGGCACTCTCGCCACGGCTCCACGGTACTTCCGAGAGATCGAACTCGCGCAGATAGTGCGCCGTTTTTTGCGCCGCTTCCTGTGCTTGCCGCTTGAAAGGATCCATCAGACTGTAATCAACGCCAGTACTGGCATAGGTCATGGGGTGACTCATTGCAATTCTCCTCAATTAGAAAAGATCAACTTACACCACAAAACAATTTTGTAGTGAGCTCATTATGATATCCACCAACAACTTATCAGGCAAATACAATTATAATTTTCTCTGAATGGTGGCGATGAGGGAGTATGAAGTTATTACCATGTGCACATTAATCATCAATACATCTTGTCCAAAAGGTTAGAGACATATGCCTTGCCGTCCATACCTTTCTTGACCACCGTAGCTTTAGCAAAGGTGATAGTTACGGGAACCAGATCAAGCAGGCAGGAACTGCTTTTGCGACTATTTATGATAGAAGCACTGTAAAAAATGAATTGTTTCAATATGAAAAAATTGTTTGGAACCGTGCTAAAATACCATATATGAGTAAACGGGAACGCGTCGCAATTTTCGTTGATGGTAGCAATATGTATCACTACGTCAAAGGACTTGGCCTTGAACCCAAGGTACAATTTGATTACACAAAGTTTGGTTTGTGGCTTGCGGGCGGCACATAATTTCTGCCACTTATTACATAGGCAAAATTTGTTCTAATCACGACGAAAAAAGCCAGCGCCTAAGATCAAACCAACAACGAATGATGGCGTGGCTTAACCAATGCGGTTGGAAAATCGAATTTGGTCACATGCTTAGAAATATGGGTATTTATCATGAAAAGGGTGTTGATGTGCACATGGCTGCTGATTTGTTGCGTGGCGCATATAAAAATTTGTACGATACAGCAATCCTTGTTAGTTCCGACACTGATCTTATTCCGGCCATCCAATATTTACGGGAAGAAGGTAAAAAATTGGAATATATTGGTTTTTCTCATCAGCCGTCTTACGGACTTATAAAATACTCCGATGTGCGAACTTTACTCAAAAAAGAGGATCTAGAGCCGTTCCAATCCACCAAAAAGCACCAAAAAACCCGCCGTAGCTTGCGCTAGGAACGGGTGGTTTTAGTAATTACTATAGTATTCGAAGTTACTTTTGCAGTCAATAGCGTTGTCAATATTATTGAAGTCGCTATCAATCATGACATCGAGCTCAATTTCATTATCGGCATCAAAAGGTAAGTTAATTATCAGGTTAATCCGCTTTTCCAGAAAAAGTTTGGAACCACCACCGGCCTCATGTGTTAGAGTATTGCAGCCGGGCTTAGTCCCTGATCTTGTGAGTTTTGTAAGTTTTTTAGCAATCCTTTGCCCATTTCATCCAACCAGCCATTTTGTTCAAGCCATTCAAGAATAGGGATGAACATAAATGCGTTTGTGTCATCTTGCCATTGGAGATGAGTTGCAAGGCTTATCGTCAGAGGTGCGGCATTTTGTGCTAGGTGTGAGATATTAACTCCTTTCCGCTTATCCCAGTAGTGGGCAATTCTAATTGGGGAGATAGGGGAATTAGTAACATATTGAAACTGTTCTGTGTAATAGGGCACTAGTTGGTGAAAACGCATGATATTAAGATAGTCAATTCTGATCCAAGCCCGCCAAATATCGATGGCTTTTGCTCTAAAACTTTCATCATTCATCAGCTCTTGGTTAAAGCTCAAAAAGGGCGCTCCAACATCAACAATCCAATTATCATGACCAGCATCATCTAATTTATGCTCAGCATCACTTGGGTCGCACGGAGTTTCGCTTTTAGGTTGGGAAGCAATGGTGATAGAAAAAGGATTATGGGCAATACCGGTTTTCAAAAAAACTAGCCACAGTCTTCGCAGTGAATACAAATCAACAGTTTTAAAAGAAGTATCAACTCGAGCCAAATAAAGGGGAGTGGTTAATGTTTTCAGCCAAATAATTTCATGTTCTGCCCATTTCTCATTCTTGAGTCCACCGTACTGCAGTGTTGCGCTACCACCCTTAACTTGGAGAGCGCACATTTCGGCTACGGTCTTTGTGGCTTTCCCGGATGCAATCAATGGCTGGCAATAAAAGTCTATTCCGAAATCCGCCTCGGAGGGCACTTTAACCATTGATGCCAAATGGCCTAGTAAGCTCTCGGCTGACTTTTCATAGCGCATCCCTCGCAAACCAACGTCATGTCTTTGTCCGCTCATGAGCTTAGAAGTGACTCTTTAATATCCTTGAAATGCACTGTCTTACTCTGATCTGGGGGGAATATCTCTCGCATAGAATATGGAAAATAGCCCTTGGTGCCTTGCTCCCACAGAGGAAGCGCATAATACCGGCCGTTTTGTAGGTATTGTGCAAAATCAGCCGGATCAGACGGATTGATTATGTAAAGGCTCAACCCATGATCCTTCATCGCTGTGAGCAAGATATTGTTAATATGCTCGTCGTTGAAGCCATAACCAATAATCAAGAGTCGCTTGTTGCCACTAAATAGAACTTCTTGAAATAGCTCGAAATACCATTTGAGGAGAGGCTCCTTATTAATCTGGTCAGCTTTGTTTTTTCCAATGACCATACGCTGCTCTTGGGTTGCTGATCGCCATCCATAAGATCCGTGCAACTTCACAAACAATGACCGAGGTTCCGCAGTCAGATTTTGCTTAGCTTTCTCAACTTCTTCCTCTGTTGGGATGGTGATGAAGTTTGATCTCTCCATCTTCCATCCTTTCACGTCGTAAATCTTGGCATCGGGAAATGAGGTCGTACCAAGTGAGCGGCGTTTATAGTCCCGTTCAAAGAGCAAATCCTGATTGAGAGTGAAAATGAAGCCCTTTTCAGTGGGTGACGTTCCGACGAAAAGGTTGAGCAGATCGGCCAGTCCATAGGTGTTGAAGGCCGTAGGGTTGTCGTTGTTAAAAGTCCACCCTTTAATCGCATTGTCCAAACCTTCATATGCCTGTTCAACCGCCGCTTTTATGGCTTCCTTATCATGTTGGTCATATCGTTCGGCATCCAAGATATTTGAATACACACACTCGTAGTCACTGGTGTTGCGTACCATCGCATCGCGCACATTTGGCCTCACCTGTACCATTTGGTGATTAAAGATTTTTGACCACATCTCTTTGGCCAAGAACCCTCCGTAGTTTTTGGTAAACCCCGCGCCGGTCAGCAGTACGAGATTGTGATATTCAATACCATCCGGCATATGTACTACACTAGTCCAACTCAAGATCACCCAAAGATGAGATCATGGGGAGCAAAATGGGGGCAGTTGCTCGAGTAAATGTCCCGATTTGTTTGTAGATTGTACCTTCCTCAACCTCGCCACTATCAGCATCACTCTGATGCTCGAAATGCTCCAATATAGCGATCCCAATCAGAACTAGACCAAACTTGAAGCGAGCCTCGAGTATTTTAGAGTCAATCTTAGTATTTACCTTAATCTCTGATTTAAGATGCACGTTATCCATATTGACGAAGAAGTCGTATCCACCTTGACCGTCATCCTTTACCTGCAAAGCAGTTCGCTCATCAAATCCTTGTCTTTCCCAATCGTCATGCCTGATTTCCACAATGTTTGGTAGAGCGAGCCGTGAAGGACTCTTGTGATCTTTGCCAGTTTGGTTGCTTGCTGGATCTTTCCTTTCTCCGGGTTCGCCACCGCCACCCTTTACCGGTGGAGCCACCCGAATAAAAAATGCCTCTCCCAATGGATCAACTTTTGAGATGTCACTTATTCCAGCTTCAACTTCTAAGACGGAACCTACACTTGATCCCTTTGGTAACTGTGCAGTCAGAGTGGCTGTGCCATTCCACAAATTAAGGGAATAATCTTCAACTATGGAGCCGTTGATGGTCAGAGAGAAGTCTCCCGGATCTTTGTCTCGGTTGAAATAGTCATTTTCAGCATCAGTCTCAAACTGCACCCGGAACTTCCGGTTTTGTGGACACTGTTTTGGGTTCTTTTCTGTATGACGCTTGGTCAGCTTGAAGTATGTTGGATACCTTTTCCCTTCGAAGTCGTCCTGCGCTGCAACATCAGTAAAGTTGAATGGATTTTTCAATCTAGTGCCAGTGACAAATAGTGAAGCAAGTGATGGAGATTTCTTGATGATATTCTCGAGCATCTCCGCCAGAGGTTTTTGATCCTGCAGTCTATTTTCCACTTCTTCCCGCCTCCGTCGCTCACGGAGATCACGCAGCCCTTGATGGTTTTTTATCAAATCCTCAAGCTGTCGCTCAATGTCTGCTTTGAGACTCCCTTCTCGCAAGCGATCACGGCTGTTCATAAACAAATCCTCTCTTGCTCGACCTTCAAAGTTGGAGCAGTCAATCATAATTAAAATGCTGTCTGATAGGTACGACATCCCGACTGATTTTCTATCAAAGAACTGGCTTGGAAGAAATCCGTGGGCTTGGCCATTAACGCTGAAAATAACTCCTTCATTCTTCGAGTAGTTCTCGCGCTGTCCTTTCCTGAATGCGTAAATACGCACATCCATTTTCTGGCCAAGAGCAGTGATTTCAGCAGAGCTTGGAAAGCCAGGCTCAAGATTATCTCTCTTGTCCTCATCTAGTCGTACAGACAAACCGGACAGCACAGCGTGTTGCGTATGTGCGGAATATCCTTCACGCCGCTCAAATAGAGTGACTGGCAAAGCAATGCCGGGTAGCAGTAGCGATAGGCGATAGTAGGGGTCGAGTTTGATTGTGGTTCTAAAGCCCTTGAGTTGATATTCGTACAGCTTAATAAGAGTGCCGTACTCCCACGTCTGCCCATAAGGATCGGGGTATTCACCGGGCAGTAGTGAAAGACTAGCGGCACTGAATGACATAATTTTTCCGCTGGGCGCCAAGTATCTAAACGTCGAGCTTCTCATACCACTTTTAGTATCGGGATCCTCACGGCGGACAACAGTAAAGCCCCACAGTTCTCTGTCGTCATCCTTCTCATTCCTAGCGATCCTTGGATCCCTCCGAGAAATTATGAGTTGCATGTTGTGGTTCTTGCTGCAAAATTGAAGCGCTCCCGTTCCCCCCATGTTGAACTTCCCCTGTACGAATGGGATCTTGAGCTTGTTAGACTTGTTAAGAGACAGTAGTGTTTCGGGCATCCTACTAGGCGATTGTCCCTCTCCATGATCAATGATGCTGTAACATGGGTCGCCTTTCTTTCCGGTTGCAACAACAAGTATTTTTTGCGCCAGATCTGCTCGCTGACTCGAACCAATGCTCGAAAGTTTCCCATCATATATTCCAAAAAAGTCACGCTGCGCTATCTCTATGGATCCCGGGGCATCCTTTCCATCCGCTTTAATACCTCGCCCAAGGCACTCTCTCATTAGGACAGCATCGACGGAGTTTACGATCTTTTCGACAAGAGCAGTGTCAGCGCTACTTTGCTGGTTGCCTATGGTTGAGAAGTTGTTCGGATTATTGCCATAATCCCTCCATGACGATGGATCATCCCAATAACCTGCCTTCTCCAAAATACTAACAACCTTTTTTTCACTCTCTGCTTGAGCGAGCGATATACAAAGCTGTTTGAGGGCGCTATTAGTCATCACAATCGGAACTCCTTATTCTCCGGGAAGTAAAACTTTGATTTTACTTCTTTCGTCTTGCGCTCAATTTCAGCAAAAATCTTTTGTATTTCATCCTCGGTATAGCCATACACGCTGCGGTTGGCACAGTTACCAAGTACCCGAAGGCGATTTAGAATATCGTTGGTTCGCTTGGTGGCGAGTCGCTTGAACCTTTCCTGCTTGGGACTCATATTTTTTGTCATCTTACTTTTTATGGTAAATAGTTAAACATATAATATATAATTCAACCTATTATTATAGTCAACAGTATTTATCATAATAGTCATTTTTCTACCAAAATCTGATATAATGCAGGATGGACTATGAACAGCAAACGCAAAAGAACTTCTAATGGGCTGTGAATTACGAAACTCCATTTTACTTACAAAATCTGCTAACATAACAAAAGACACCGTAAGGTGTCTTTTGTAAACAATGCATCCTTCAATATGCACTCACTAGTTTATGACAAGTTGAAGCACATTGTCACCCAATTATTCCAACAATTCAAGCTTACCTCACCAACGCCGGTAAGCGGTCGACCAAAAAAGATCTCTGACATTAATGCCGTCACCTTATCCCTGTACAAACAACACAGTACCCGCGCCACCAAGAAATCCGTCTACGATGACTTCAAAACCGAACTGAAATGTTCCTACAAAACCTTAGTCGTCGCCATCAACCGCGCCGCCTTGCTGACGCTCCGGATCCTGCTCATCCTGATGCGCCTTGGTAAGAAACAAGCCCACCCGGTCAAGTATACCGACGCCACCGACTTACCTGTCTGTTTGAAAAAGAATGCTGATGACCACCGTACGATGGCTGGCTTAGCGCAACTGGGAAAAAGCTCAAAAGGCTGGTTCTTTGGCCTAAAACTGACTATGACGCGCGATCACGCTGGCCGGCTGCTGGGCCTTGGATTCACTCAGCCAGGTGTTAATGACCGCGACATCTTCCGTTCCATCAACCAGGATATCTATGGCCTGATCATTGCGGACGCGGGGTACGTGTCCAAGCAGCTGGAGCGGGACATGCACATCGAGGGGAAACGATGGACGATGATCCGTCCCTACAAAACGATGAAGAAACTGGCGACAGACTGGCAGCTTAAGTTGTACGAAGGGCGCTTTAGGATTGAGTTTGACTTTCGTAACCTGAAACTTTTTCATGGGCTGATCACCTCGCTGCCCCGATCAGTTAACGGCTACCTGGCGAACTACCTGCACGCGCTGCTGTCGTACGTGCTAACGAAGTAAAAAGACAAACAAATAAAACTAACAGGCGTTGGATTGAGTGACAAATCGTGGGTCGTTGAAAAATTCCCAAAGACCGGGTGAGTTTGGTTATGGGTAAATAATATGAATAAATTTAGTTTCGTAATTCACAGCTAATGGGGTCAAAGGCACTGTTATTAAGAGGCATAGTAAGGTGCTGCAAAAAATGTCGGTAAATGTCGGCAAAAAGGGTAGAAACAGCATCTCTCAAGCTGCCCGGGATACCGGTTACTCTGAATCCTACGTTCGCTCCGGCCGGTTACAGAAAATAGAGGATATAAATAATTTATTTATAACCTACAATTCTTCTAATAAGTAATATTTGAGTTGCTTCTTAAGGAAACGCCTTCCGGCACCACTTTTAAGATAGCGTGCCCCGCAAAATGGCTGTGGCCATCGCGGAGCTGCGAAAAAATCTCTTGTACGGCCCGTCGCGTGAGATCTTGGCTTTGGCAAGATTTTACGCGGTCCGCCTTCGTGGAGCATGTTAGAATCTTATTACAGCAAGTAACTGGAGAACTGGCAATACCAACAATCGGAGGCACTAATATGATAAAATGAGATTATGGTTCACAAAAAGGATTTTGATAATTGGAATGAGAAAAAGAAACAACTTCATGCTACCAGTCCAAAGGTCTATTTTCACGAAAGGGAAGTGTGGTGGTGTTCGTTAGGTATTAATATTGGTTTTGAACAAGATGGAAAAAGTGATAAATTTTCTCGTCCAGTTGTCATTCTAAAGACGTACAGCATTAACGCCGCTTTGGTAGTCCCACTCACGACGAGAGACAAAAAGGGAGCCTACTATTTTGATCTAGGTAAGATAGGCGGAAAAGATGCGAAGGCAGTGCTTTCGCAAATACGCTTTATCGACAAACGGCGTTTAATCAAGAAGCTTGATGTAGTAAATAAGGACTTGTTTGAGAAACTTAAGTCGGCAATCATACAAATAAATCTTTCCTGAAAATAATTTGCCCCGCTAAAAGCGGGGCGAGGCCGAAGCCATTTGTAGTTACCATTATATACTCGCGCTGACACTTGTCAATAGTTATATGTGTAACCGCTCACCGGTTAAGGAAGTGGTAGAATAGAAGCAACGGTAAAAACAAACACTAAGACAAATATGACCCAGCGACTTTCAACAGCCGAGATAGA